>Ga0123338_10001069_pt1 | contig 26971 bp, 21 predicted proteins | sample grotaG_FD_89793 | JGI IMG/M metagenome (GOLD analysis project Ga0123338, IMG submission 89793) | Glacier valley bacterial and archeal communities from Borup Fiord, Nunavut, Canada, to study Microbial Dark Matter (Phase II) -... | ecosystem: Environmental > Aquatic > Freshwater > Ice > Glacier ...
AGCGCCTTAAGCTGCTGTTCCGGAAGGAGCGCATCAGGCTGTGCCTCTGTTTGCTCAGCAACAGGTGTCGTGTCGTCGCCATTTTCAACTTCATCAATACCCTCTGGAACGATCCCGGTATGTTCGATCTGTTGGCGTTTTCCGCTGATAGCGGTCAGATCAAATTCGTTTACCGAGATGGAGCGAACACCACGCGTAGCCAACATTGTATCGACACCGCCGGATTGTTGAATCTCCTCCGGAGACATGCACAATATTTTTAGCAGTTCGAGCAGGTCTTCCTGAAACAGATCGCCGGAAAACGTTATTTTCTGGACCCGACGAATAAGAAGCTCGAATGACAGGGCGCAGGTCTGTTTTGTGGCGTCTTTCAGCTGTTCTCCGTCAGGGAAACTGAAGCATTTGCGCCCGCAGGAGAGCGAAAGCGTGTTGTCGCCAAGCATCTTTAGCATCGCAGCGTGAGCAGCTATCAGGCTGTTACGCCGTGTCGGGTGCCCTTTCGGGTAAAAGTTCCATGCCCGTACGGCACGAAAAATAGTGCCGAGCGCATTGAGTGCCCCTTGTGTTGTCGGTGGTCGATAGAAATCCATTGTGGTTCCTTGTGTTAAGGTTTGAAATTATGCCATACTGCGCCGGAAATGTCTCACCAAATAATAGATAACATGCCGATTATATCAGCTGTTTAGCGCATGAGAGAGGGCTGTATGAAGCAGAAAACGATCTTCACCTGTCAAAAATGCGGCAGCCAGTCACCCAAGTGGCTCGGTAAATGTCCGGATTGCGGAGCCTGGAACAGTTTGGCCGAAGAAGTCGTTGTCAAGTCTTCGTCTGTTTCCCGACTGGCCGGGGGCGCCATCCCGGTGCCGATCTGTGATGTTCCTCCCCAGACGGAGACGCGCCGACCCACCGGCATCGGAGAGCTCGACCGGGTGCTGGGAGGCGGCATTGTGCCCGGTTCGCTGGTGCTCATCGGCGGTGATCCCGGTATCGGCAAGTCAACGCTGCTGCTGCAGGCGATGCACATGCTGGCGGAAGTGGCGGGTAAAGTGCTGTACGTTTCCGGCGAGGAGTCCGCTTCGCAGACAAGGCTGAGGGGTGAGCGTCTCGGGGCCTCAAGCAAAAATCTGCTGATTTTGGCGGAAAACTCGCTGGAGGCGATCCTGGGGCAGGCTGCTGCTCTCAAGCCCGCCGCAATGGTTGTTGACTCGATTCAAACCGTCTGGACCTCTGCTCTCGAATCGGCCCCCGGCAGCGTCAGCCAGGTGAGGGAATCGGCCGGCAAGCTGATGCTGCTTGCCAAAGGGAGTGATATCCCGGTTTTTATCGTCGGTCATGTGACGAAAGACGGCTCTATCGCCGGTCCACGCGTGCTGGAGCATATGGTTGACACGGTACTCTATTTCGAAGGCGATGGCAGTCACCCCTTCCGTATCCTGCGGGCGGTAAAGAACCGCTTCGGTTCGACCAATGAGATCGGCGTCTTTGAGATGAAACAGGAGGGGTTGTGCGGCGTGGCAAACCCTTCGGAGCTGTTTCTATCCGAGCGCCCTCTGGGGGTGTCGGGTTCGGTAGTAACCACTTCATTGGAGGGGAGCCGGCCGTTACTGGTAGAACTTCAGGCGCTGGTGACTCCCTCCTCATACGGCGTCCCGCGTCGTACAACCATCGGGGTTGACCATAACCGGCTGGCTCTGCTGGTCGCCGTTCTGGAAAAGAAAGTCGGGCTGCACATGGCCGGTCAGGACATTTTTCTCAATGCGGCCGGCGGAGCCCGGCTGAACGAGCCGGCGGCCGATCTGGCCATGATTGTGGCGGTTGCCTCCAGTCACCTCGACAAGGCCATTCCGCCCGATACGGTAGTTTTTGGTGAAGTCGGTCTGGCCGGTGAGGTAAGGGCCGTCACGCAGCCTGAATTGCGTATTGCCGAAGCCGAAAAACTCGGCTTCAAGCGCTGTATCATTCCGGCAGGCAGCATGAAGCGTCTTAAAAAACGCGGCATCCGCCTGGAGGGGGTTGCCACGGTCCAGGAGGCGCTGGACGTGCTCTTCGAATCATGACCGGAAAGTCGTTTTTTGCCGTCGGCAGCCAGTTGCGGCGGTTCTTTGTGCCTGGAAATATGACTGCTATCATGTTACATAGAACTATCGATAATTATTTACCATACAGGGAGGCCCGCTGCCGTGCCTGAATTCACCATCCCCCGCACCCCCTCTTCTCACGACTACCAGCTGCTGATAAAGAACCTGCTGCTCTGTCCTGCGGTTGATGCTCCGGAACAGGAAATCGTCTATCGGAGCAGTTTCCGTTACACCTATCGCGAACTGCGTGAAAGGGTGCAGCGTCTGGCCAACGCCCTGACCTCTCTTGGTGTCCAGCCGGGTGATACGGTTGCGGTCATGGACTGGGACTCGCACCGCTATCTGGAATGCTTCTTTGCCGTACCGATGATCGGGGCGGTGCTGCACACGATAAATGTGAGGCTTTCGCCGGAGCAGATCCTTTACACAATCGACCACGCCGAGGACGATGTCCTGCTGGTGAACTCTGAATTCATCCCGATCCTGGAGCAGATCCGCGGCCGAATGGATACGGTAAAAAGTTTTATCCTGCTGAATGACGAACCGACCGAGCCGGGCGGCACAATCTCTTTTGCCGGTGAATACGAAGCCCTGCTGGCGGCCGCTGCACCGGAGTTCGCTTTTGCCGACTTTGACGAGAATACCCGCGCCACCACCTTTTACTCCACCGGGACCACCGGCATGCCCAAGGGGGTCTACTTCAGCCACCGGCAGCTGGTGCTGCACAGTATGGCGGTGCTGGGTGCCCTTGGCTCTGTGCAGGGACATGGCCGTTTTCACCGTCAGGATGTCTATATGCCGATCACCCCCATGTTTCACGTGCATGCCTGGGGGCTGCCTTACGTGGCCACCATGCTGGGGGTCAAACAGGTTTATCCCGGCCGCTATGTCCCCGATCAGTTGCTGGAGCTGGTGGAAAAAGAGGGGGTCACCTTTTCCCACTGTGTCCCGACGATTCTGCACATGCTGCTCAAGCATCCCCATGCCCAGCGCATCGACCTGTCTCGGTGGAAGCTGATCATCGGCGGGGCTTCCATGTCCCGGACTCTCTGCATCGATGCCCTGAGTCGCGGCATCGACGTCTTCACCGGCTACGGAATGTCCGAAACCTGTCCTCTTCTCTCCCTTTCCCAGCTGACCCCGGAAATGCTGGAGCTGTCGCCTGAAGAGCAGGCCGTCATACGCTGTAAGACCGGCTGCGCGCTGCCGCTGGTAGAGCTGAAGGTCGTTGACCACGCAATGCGGGAGCAGCCGCGCGACAACAGCAGCGCCGGCGAGATCGTGGCGCGGGCGCCGTGGTTGACGCAGGGATACCTCAAGGATCACAAGGCTTCGGAGCGGCTCTGGGAAGGTGGCTGGCTGCATACCGGCGACGTGGCGGTGCGCGATGAGTTTGGCTACGTGCGGATTACAGATCGAACAAAAGATATTATAAAGGTTGCGGGGGAATGGGTCTCCTCGCTGGAGCTGGAAGATATCATCGCCCATCACCCAGGTGTGGCTGAGGTGGCGGTGATTGGAACTGCTGACGAGAAGTGGGGGGAGCGACCGCTGGCACTTGTGGTGCCGAAGCCTGACAGCGGCCTGACTGAAAAGGATATTACCCACCATGTCAGGGAGTATGCCGATAAGGGGCAGGTCAACAAGCAGGTGGTGTTGATAAAGGTCCGCTTTGTGGGTGCGATCGACAAGACCAGTGTCGGCAAGGTAAGCAAGGTCGCGCTGCGGGAAAAATATGCATGATACCCGGTTCAGGCTGAACAATAACGGTCAGGTGTCCTTATGACGCCACTGTTTGAAAAGGAGTTTGCCGTTCAGTATTACGAAACCGATCAGCGCGGCTTTGCCCGTCCGGTGGCGCTGCTCAATTACCTGCAATCCGCTGCAGGAGACCATGCAGCACTGTTGGGTGTTGCGGTCGCAGACCTCCGTAAAAGCGGTCATACCTGGGTGCTGTCGCGGCTTCATCTCGCCATGGAGCGCTACCCACGCGTGGGCGAATCTGTGCGGATACGGACCTGGCCGGTGTCCAGGACGAACCTCTTCACGGTAAGGGATTTTGAAATGTTTGACGGTAATGGGGAGCTGCTGGGCAGGGCAACGACCTCATGGGCGGTGTTGAACCTGAAAACCAGACGCCCTGCGCAGCTGGCCGACGTATTACCGCTGTACCCACTGCACCCCGAGCGGGCATTGAATGACGCGTTCAGCACGCTCCCGCTGCTTGAACAGCCGGAATATGAATTGCGTCTGCCGGTGTTGCGGGGCGATCTGGACATCAACAGGCATGTGAACAATACGGTCTATGCCGGATGGGCACTGGAGACAATTCCGGATGAGGTGGACGACACCTGCCGTCTTGCCGCCATAGAAATCGGTTTCCGCGCCGAGGCGCTTTACGGCGACACCATAATCGCCCGTACCGCGCGGACAGAGGATGCTGGCCGTTACATCCATTGCATAGAGAACGGGAGTGACGGGCGTGAGTTGGCGCGGCTCCGGACCCGCTGGATATGTCCGGCGAGCACTTTTCATTGACCACGAACAGGATTCATCATATTGTAGACAACTGCTTATTACACCTTCTTTGATGGTGCTGTTAACCGTTTGGGTAAAGACTGGGAAGAACCGATTTAAAAACATAAAAGGAGTATGACATGTCACAGGATTACATCGTAGCAGACTTGAATCTGGCTGATTGGGGGCGCAAGGAGATCAGGATCGCCGAGACCGAGATGCCTGGATTGATGGCGATACGGGAGGAATTTGCCGCGACGCAGTCACTGAAAGGTGCCCGTATCACCGGCTCGCTTCATATGACCATCCAGACCGCCGTGCTGATCGAAACACTGACTGCGCTGGGCGCAGAAGTTCGTTGGGCCTCCTGCAATATCTTTTCGACCCAGGATCACGCCGCCGCCGCCATTGCGGCCACTGGAGTGCCGGTCTTCGCCGTTAAGGGTGAGACACTGGAGCAGTACTGGGACTATACCCACCGCATCTTCGAATGGAGCGACGGCGGTTTCTCCAACATGATCCTGGATGACGGCGGCGACGCCACTTTGCTGCTGCATCTGGGCGCCAGGGCTGAAAAGGACCTCTCCGTGCTGGCTAAGCCCGCTTCGGAAGAGGAAACGATCCTCTATGCCGCGATAAAGGCAAAACTGGCCGTTGACCCAACCTGGTACAGCACCCGTCTGGCACAGATCAAGGGTGTTACCGAGGAAACCACCACCGGCGTTCACCGTCTCTACCAGATGCACGAGCGCGGCGAACTCAGATTTCCCGCCATCAACGTCAACGACTCGGTCACCAAGTCCAAATTCGACAACCTCTACGGCTGCCGCGAATCCCTGGTGGACGGCATCAAGCGCGCCACCGATGTCATGATCGCCGGCAAGGTTGCCCTGATCTGCGGCTATGGCGATGTGGGCAAAGGTTCTGCGCAGGCGATGCGCGCGTTGTCGGCCCAGGTTTGGGTAACCGAAGTCGATCCGATCTGTGCCCTGCAGGCCGCCATGGAAGGTTTCCGTGTTGTAACCATGGAGTACGCCGCTGACAAGGCGGACATCTTTGTCACCTGCACCGGCAACTACCACGTCATAACTCATGATCATATGATCAGGATGAAAGACCAGGCCATTGTCTGCAATATCGGCCACTTCGATAATGAGATCGAGGTCGCCGCCATTGAGAAATACCAGTGGGAGGAGATCAAACCTCAGGTTGATCACATCATCTTCCCGGACGGCAAGCGCATCATCCTGCTGGCCAAAGGGCGCCTCGTCAACCTTGGCTGCGGTACCGGCCACCCGAGTTATGTCATGTCCTCCTCTTTTGCCAACCAGACGATTGCCCAGATCGAACTGTTCTGCAACCCGGACAAATACCCGGTCGGAGTGTACGTTCTCCCCAAGCATCTGGACGAGAAGGTGGCCCGTCTGCAGCTGAAGAAGCTGAACGCGCAGCTGAGTGTGCTGACCGACGAGCAGGCCGCCTATATCGGTGTGCCTAAGGAAGGGCCGTACAAGGTGGAAATGTACCGCTACTAGTCGCAAAGAAGAAGTAAGCAGATAAACCAACGGGGCTGAATCATCTGATTCCGCCCCGTTTATGTTTTTTTGGGAGATAAACGATTATGGAGTGTCGCGTCGGCTGTGCCGCCTGCTGTATTGCGCCGTCAATATCCTCGCCGATTCCCGGTATGGCTGCTGGAAAGCCAGCCGGAGTACGCTGTCCCCAGTTAACGGCTGACAATCGCTGCAAGCTGTTTGGCTGTAGTGAACGGCCAGTCGTATGCGGGAGCCTGCGGGCAAGCGCGGAGATGTGCGGCGCCAGTGATGTCGAAGCGCTGGAAACACTGGCCGGGTGGGAGCGGTTGACGCGCCCCTGAGCTACTTTTTAAGAAAGTCCTGATTCAACTCTTTGATCAGGGCGTCAGTGACGTCCTCTGTTTTGACAGAGCTGCCGACGTAGAGCAGCTCCTTTTTGACTGCGATCGCGGTAAAGTCGTTGGCTTTGCCGTGAGCTACGGCAGCTTGCTCAATTGCCCCGTAGAGAGTCCTGGTCTCTTTATCCTGCAGGGCAAAAAACTCCTCTTCCGATGCCCGGGCAAACTTCTGAAACTCTTCCACCTTCTTTTGGAATTCCTTCGACTTGGCCTCGCGCTGCTGCGGGCTCATCTTTGCAACCTTCGCCTCGATAGACATCTTCAGCTTTTCAATCTGTTTCTTTTTTACGTCAATTTTTGCCTGAAGCTTATCTTTCTTCGCGGTTAACAGAACTTTGAGTGCTTTACCCTGCTCTGATTCAGCGGCAATGCGGGTGATCTCCACGTAGCCGATGCGGACTGCTGCAACGGGCTGTGGTGGCGTGGTTGGCTTCGCTTCGGCCGTGGTGTCAGCTGCGAAAGCAAACGATGGGACGGCAAAAAAACAGGCGATCAGCATAATTTTGAAAACAGTTGGCATAGACGTCTCTCTTTATAATAGGGTTGGTGTATCGTGAACAATGTACGGATGGACACTCGAGCGGGCAGCCTTGATGCGGCGCAGCAGCGAAACAAGCATTGTACCAATGAGCAGGAACAGGGAAACGGCAAAGAGCAGCGGGTGGGCAACCGCCATAACAAGAGGTGTCAGGGCCATGCGAACCATGCTGCGCAGCACCATGTGGCGGGCGATGAAATCGGCCAGTGGTGGGCTGTAGCGGTAGTAAAGTGCGACAAAAGCCCGTCCCGGAGCGTTGGTGAGCAGATAGTCATCGCGGAAATCCCGCAGCAGCTGCACCTGTGGATGTAGATAGCTGCCGTAGGCCGCCGTGGCGATGAAACAGCCGCCGCCGGAGCTGCCGCCGGAAGTTGTGGAAGTTGCCGGCACCGGTTCGGTTACCTCTGCGTTCGAGTTGTTGGTAGTGAAATTTGCCTGGTGGTTGTCAGTGTTGGTGGTGTTTGCTACGAGCAAGGCCACCTCGGTGGATGAATTAAAGCCGGGAACTGTCACGGTGGTGCCGTTCACAGAGGCGAATGGGTATTCAGTGATGCTGCCGCCACTGCTTTTGATGAAAGCGGTCGCTTGGATGCCGCTGGTACCGTTTACAGTAATATAAAGAATGTTAGGTGAGCTGGCTGAAGGTAAAAACCTATAGTAGGCAAAAGAGTATTGAGGGAGAGTCACCGCTGGCAACGGGCTGCTGGCACTGCTTACCGGATAAGCCGAGTAGGAAGCTACGGGTGTATAAGTATGTATTTTGCTTGCGTCATATAAATGATCTGTCCATTTATCTCTTCTGTAGACGCGCTTGGTGAAGCCGAAGAAGTCTGTAGCAAGTGTACTGTTGTAGGTGGTGGAAAGCAGGCTGTCCAACACCGGAATCATTGGGATGTCAGCACCGCCACCTGGGCTGGGGAGGGGAACCAGTTTTTCCCAAGCGACGCGGATCATTGACGGGCCATGCGCCTCTGACAGATAGCGATTGAAAATCCAGCGGCCATAGCCGGCACCAGTGTCAGTGGCATCCGAGCCGACAGCAAGATCCAGTGACTTTGTGCTGTTGCTGAACCAGCCCGGGATATAGTTGTAAAGCTGGTTGACGTCGTCATGCAGCTCATCCTCCATCCAGGTCGAGGTTGCTTCGGCGTACCAGATATCGAAATAGTAGTTATAGCCGTACTGGATAGCGTGGTGATATTCATGTGCGGCGGTGATTTGCAGGCTCTGCAGCGGAGTATAGGTGGTCGGGTGATAGATGTCGTCGGTATAATTGTTGTCCAGCTCCATCCAGCTGGTGACGGCGTACGGATAACTCGCCGAAGAAGCGGACACGTCGCTGGTAGTTACTCCGTAATAATTTTGTGGCGCGAGATCTGACAGGTAAACGTCGTAGCGTGCACCGTTAATTGTGGGTGCCAGTTCCCATTGCAGTGCGGAATATGAAGAGGCCACATTCTCAAAAGTCAGGGCCACGGTTTCCACCCAGTCCGGCACGCCGTTGGCGTTGGCATCAGTGGCTGGTGGACGGTTATCAATAATGATCGTATTTCCTTGTGAATCTGTTGTTGTTAGAATCTGAGTTGCATAATGAATGTTAAAGCGCTGCGAACTATAGGTTGAGTCACTGTTATTGTCCCCCAGCGTTGGCGCCGCCAGCTGTTTTGCCAGCACTTTCTGCGTCGATGCTTCCAGCAGATCCCAGTCGCGTCGCAGAGACTTTTTGATCGGCATGCCGCATTTGGGGGGTTCTTGTGTTACCGTCGTGACCGATAGTACCGCCTTCTGCAGCTGTGCGCTTTTTGCCTCGCCGAACTGCTGCAGGTAATAATCATCAAGAGGAGCGGCAAAAGCAGCGGCAGAGAACTGCACTAGGGCCGCTACAATAAGTGCAAACCGGGCGTGGAAACTTTTCATCAATCCACCATCCTTTTACCAGCCCTGAGCGGAGCCAGCGTGGTTATGCCGCGTTCAACGGTGAAGTCGGCACTGAAGGGTTCGCCACCTATTGAATAGGTTCCGGCAGGCAGAACGACAACGAAATAGCCATTGACGTCGGTCTGTACAGTAATAAACGGTTTTCCTGCGGAGAAGACAGTAAGCGGCACCAGTTGACATGGTTGGAATCCGCTGCCACCGCCGAGCTTGCCGCCGGATATTTGCAGATAGCAGATTCCGGCAATGACACCGGTCCCACCCGGAAGGGGTGTCTGCTCAGTATTTGCTGTCTGCACTGACAAGACGACCGGCAGGAGCTTTTCCCGTACCGCAATAAAAGCGCTTCCGTCAACAGACGGGCCTGGTATGAAGGCGCTGCCGTCGAAGTGGTAATAGTTCCAGGTGGCGGCAGGACGGTTAGCGGCAGCAGTGGTTGTGACAGGAATGGATGCACAGAAAATAAGAGTCAGTAAAATAAAGATTGATTTGCACATGGTGACCGCCTTGTAAGCAGCATATGTATTTTAGCATACTGCTCAATATATCCATGTCAAGTCAAATGGAATAGCCTCTGACAGCTCTTCGCTTGACAAATCCGCGTACTGAAGATATTTTTACAGGCTCATATATAATCCGATATGAATATTATTTGTTGAATAGAGAGGAGTTACCTTCATGGCAGAAAAATTCATCTTCACCTCCGAATCAGTTTCCGAGGGACATCCCGACAAAGTAGCTGATCAGGTTTCTGACGCTATCCTGGATGCAATTCTTACTCAGGATCGCACCGCCCGCGTGGCCTGCGAAACTATGGTCACGACCGGTATGGTTGTTATTGCCGGTGAGATAACTACAAATGCGGTCATCAATTATTCCGAGATCGCCCGTCAGACCATCAAGGACATCGGCTATACCGATTCGGAGATAGGTTTTGATGCCGATACCTGTGCCGTGCTTGTTTCCGTTGACCGCCAGTCTCCGGACATCTCACAGGGTGTTTCGGAAGGTGAGGGGCTGCATAAGGAGCAGGGTGCCGGCGATCAGGGACTCATGTTTGGCTATGCCTGCAACGAGACCTCCGAGCTTATGCCGATGCCGATCCAGCTGGCCCACCAGCTTGTCGCCAAGTTGGCTGAAGTGCGCAAGTCCGGCAAGCTCGACTTTCTCCGCCCTGACTCCAAGTCGCAGGTTTCTGTCGAATATGTCGATGGCAAACCGAGCCGCATCGATACCGTTGTTATCTCCACCCAGCATACTCCTGACGTAACGCACAAAAGGATCGAGGAAGAGGTTATTGCGGAAGTCGTCAGGAAGGTTATTCCTGCCCACTTACTGGATGACAAAACCCGTTATTTCATCAACCCGACCGGCCGCTTTGTCGTAGGCGGACCGATGGGCGACTGCGGGTTGACCGGCCGCAAGATCATCGTCGATACCTACGGCGGCATGGGACGTCACGGCGGTGGCGCTTTCTCCGGCAAGGATCCTTCCAAGGTTGACCGTTCAGCCGCCTACATGGGGCGCTATGTCGCCAAAAATCTGGTTGCTGCCGGTCTCTGCGACCGCTGCGAAGTGCAGGTGGCATACGCCATCGGCGTGGCACAGCCGGTTTCTATTATGGTTCACGCCTTCGGTACCGGCAAGGTAACGGAAGCCCGTCTCGCCGAACTGGTTCGCGAGGTGTTCGACATGCGCCCGGCCGCAATCATTGAGCAGCTTGATCTGCTCCGGCCGATCTATCTCAAAACGGCGGCGTATGGTCACTTCGGTCGTGAACTCCCTGAATTCACCTGGGAACGGACCGACAAGGCGGCGCTTTTGAAGCAGAAAGCCGGCATTTAAGAGTTATGGGGGCGGGTTGTAAACCGCCCCCTTTTTTTATATTTTACTCAAAGGATACCGCCATGCCGATCAGCACAATCGGACATAACCCGCTGCTCTTCGGGCGTGACGAACGATCCGGCATCATCGCGGTGGAATCGGTCGGGCACTTCATTCGGCTCTTTTTCAGGAGCGCCGGCCGCGTGCATTTCCACGATGAACCTTTTCAACCGTTTATCCTGGTAGGAGATCCCGCGCTGGTTTCCGGCTGCCTTGTCCCGTGTGCTGTGCGTCAGTTGGTCGGTGACAATTTTTTTCGCTGTCAGCTGCTGTTTGATTCCTGGAGCGACTGCCTGAGCGCCCGCGATTTTCTCGCGAAGAAGACCGGCAAAATCCATTCCGCGCCAGATGCCCCCTACCTGTTTCTTCCCGATATTTCACACCAATACATGTTGGCCAGCGGGACCACGCTCTTTAAAGGGCTGGAATTTTCAGAGCTGCGCTGCCTGGCACTTGATATCGAAACCGCGTGTGCTGACGGGTACGGTTTTTCGAATCCGGAGCGTCCGGAAGACCGCATTATCTCGGTTGCGCTCAAGGATTCCCAAGGTGAGGAGACCGTGCTGCGGGGCGACCAGTTGACCGAGCCGGAGTTGCTGCAGGCGCTGAACGAGGTGATACAGCGCTGCGACCCGGACGTTATCACCGGACACAACATCTTCCGTTTTGACCTCGACTACATCGGCCGCCGGGCGCAGCGGCACGGCATCCGCCTGACCTGGGGCCGCAACGGCTCGTCGCCCCATATTACCCCGCACGCCCGCTGGAGCCTGGCGGAGAAAACGCTTGAATACCCGCGCTGGGACGTCTATGGCCGGCACATTGTCGATACCTACTTTCTGGTGCAGCTGTACGATGTTGCTGGCCGCAATCTTGAAAGTCACGGACTAAAGGCCGTTGCGCGGCATTTCGGCATTGCCGCTGAAGAACGCACCTATCTGGACGGTGCCGACATTTCGGCAACATTTGAAAATGATCCGGAGCAGCTTTACCGCTACAACCTTGATGATGTGCGGGAGACGCTGGCGCTGTTCCGGCTGCTCGGCTACCCCTGGTTTCTGCAGAGCCGGATCTTCCCCTATTCTTTTCAAAGCTGTGTCATCCGCGGCAACGCCACCCGCATCAACTCACTTTTTCTCCGTGAATACCTGCATAGCGGGCAGGCTATCCCCGCCCGTGCCGCCGCCGGCGCCACTTTTGAGGGTGGCTATACGGAATCGTCCATGCAGGGCGTCATCGGGCCGATTGTCCATTGTGACGTGGCGTCACTCTACCCATCGCTGATGCTGACATACCGCCTTGCCCCCTCCAGGGATACTTTGGGGCTGTTTCTCCCTATGCTGGCGGACCTGCGTCGTTTTCGCCTGACCGCCAAACAGCTGGCGCTGGATTCGGTTCTTGATGCCGAGCGTTACTACTATGATGCGCTGCAGCAGGTTTTTAAAGTGCTGATCAACTCGTTTTACGGCTATCTGGGCGCGCCGATACACAACTTCTCAGATCCGGCGGCCGCTGCCGAAGTTACCCGTCTGGGGCGGGTCACGATCAAAAACATGATCGAGCTGCTAGTGGCTGAAGGTGCCACGCCGGTGGAGGTGGATACCGACGGCATTTATTTCAAGCCGCCGGACGGATGCATGACACAGGAGGATGAATTTGAGCTGGTGGGGCGTATTTCCCAAGGATTACCCGAAGGGATAGATGTCGAGTTGGACGGGCGCTACCGGGCCATGTTTGCCTATAAAACCAAAAACTACGCTCTGCAGGATTATGCCGGCAGGATAATCATCAAGGGTAGCGGACTCCGTTCGCGTGGTTTGGAACCGTATCTGAGGGAGTTCATTCGGGAGGTCATTGAATGCCTGCTGGCCGGAAAGGGTGGGATGGCTGCACAGCTTTTTGACCGGTATGTTGCCCGGCTCCGTTCGCGCACCCTGGATGTTGCATGGGTGGCCCGGAACGAGACTCTCAACGAATCACCGGATAGTTATCAGGCAAAGGTCCACTCCGGTAAACGCAATCATTCGGCCGCTTTTGAAATTGCCCTTGCTTCTGGCAGACCTTTCCGTGCCGGTGACCGCGTCAGCTACTATGTCAGCGGTTCAGGCAGGGATGCCACCGTTTATGAACAGGGGCGTCCGGTGGCCGCCTTTGATCCCGCACACCCGGATATCAATGTTCTTTACTACATCCAAAAGCTGCGCCATGTGCAAAAACGCTTTGAACCGTTCCTGCCGAAAGAGCCGACTCTTTTTGATTTGTGATGCTTGCAAGGGTTATTTCTTTGTGGTAAGAGTTTGGAAATAGATGTAAGACTAAACTAATTGTCGTATCCGGGCCTGATAAACAAAATAATTTCTAACTTGCTAAAAAGGGGAACGTATGAAAAAGGTTCTGTTGCTGTCGGCATTTTTGTTTGCTTTTGTTGCATTGGGCCAGGCACCGGCTAATGCCGAGCAGAAGCCGGAAATGATTGCCGAGAAGATGGCCATCAAGCTTGCAAGAGGGGTTACCAATGCCGTGACCAGTATTGTAGAACTCCCAAAACAGACGATCCTGACCGGTCGGGACATGGGGGCGGTTGGCTATGTTATCGGGCCTATCAAGGGGGTCGGGATGACTTTTTATCGCGCCCTGGTCGGGGTGACTGAAACGATTTTCTGTATGGTCCCTCAACCTGGCTACTATGATCCGATGATGGATCCGGAGTATGTCTGGCAGGGATGGGAGCCGAAAAGAGATACGTCGCAGGCCATTGCTGAACAGAAATAGCGGCTGTAAACGATAGCAGGTATTAAAAAAGGCGGGCCCGATATGCGGCCCGCCTTTTCTGTTGCCATATAAAACCAACTGATCTTCAGGACAACCGCTGGCGCAGATACGCCTCGAATTCAGCGCTGAATTCCTTCCGCTTGAGTGCCATATCTACGGTCGCTTTCAGAAACCCCAGCTTGTCGCCGCAATCGTGGCGGATTCCGTCAAACAGACAACCATAAACCTTTTCCTCTTTTGACAGTTTCAGAATGGCGTCGGTCAGCTGAATTTCTCCACCTTTTCCCGGCTCCTGGTCCATAAGAATGTCAAAAATGCGTGGGGTAAGAACATAGCGCCCGATGATCGCCATATCTGAGGGAGCTTCAGCGCGGGACGGTTTTTCCACCATGTCGGTAACATGGAAGGTGTGCTGGTTTATCTGTTCCGCCGCTACGCAACCATACGAAGAGATATTCTCCATCGGGACTTTTTCCAGCGCCAGTACCGAGCCACCCTGTTGATCGAAAACATCCAGCAGCTGGCCAAGGCAGGGGCGTTCGCTGTCAATAATGTCATCCCCCAGCAACACGGCAAAGGGTTCGTTGCCGATGAAATCCCTGGCGCAGAGGATAGCGTGACCGAGTCCAAGCGCCTGTCGTTGGCGCACGTAGAAAATATTGACCATCTCGGCTATTTCATGCACCCGCGAAAGTTCACGGTCCTTCCCCTTGTCGTAGAGATGCGCCTCAAGTTCAAAGGAAATATCGAAGTGGTCCTCAATATTATGTTTGCCGCGACCGGTCACAAAAAGAATCTGCTCGATACCGGAAGCCACCGCCTCCTCAACGACGTACTGCACAAGCGGCTTGTCAATCAGCGGCAGCATCTCTTTGGGGGATGATTTTGTCGCCGGAAGAAAGCGGGTGCCGAGACCGGCAACCGGAAAAACGGCTTTTTTAACTTTCATTGGGGGGACCCTCCGGGGTGGTGGAAACATATCCAAACAAAAAAACGCAAAAGGGAAAAGAACCATTTAGCCACGGCCAAAAGTAGGCGCTTCCAAGCGACACACACGGACAGAAGCGGGACAGAACCATAATGCAGCTTTGTTTTACCCAGAAAAAGCTTTTAAGCCTTACCGTCAAGCTTCTGTCCGTGTGGGTCGCTTAGAAGCGCCTACTTTTGGCTGTGGCTAATAAAAGTTTTAAATCATATTTTGCCGCTTGCTTTTAGAGTGCTATTCCCCGGAGCAGGCACAACCGCCGCATCCTGCCGGCTTTGGAGCCTCTGTTTTAGGGCAGTAACCGGTATTGAACCAGCCGTCACCTTTAAGGCTGAAGGCGGTGGAAGAGATCATTTTTTCCACTTTCTCGCCGCACTGGGGACACTGGCTGGCTGGTGCATCTGAAAATTTCTGGCGCAGTTCAAATTCGTGATTGCAGCTCGTGCAACGGTATTCGTACATCGGCATGACGCGTAAACTCCTCTGACAGTGTTAATAAGCACTTTACACTATAATAATTCAGGGGTGTGTTTGTCAATGTTGCAGCTGACCATCAAGCTGTTTCTTTACTTTTTTCCTTGTTATAGTGTATTAAAATCAAACAGAGGCCAACGCAATGAATTATTACGCGATATTCACATCCATAGGCGCACACCGGCGTTTTTACATCTTCCTGTCACTGCTGCTGGTGATGCTCTGCCCGCTTTCTGCTGCTGCAAACGAGAAAGTGCGCCTGCAGCTAAAGTGGCCGCATCACTATATGTTTGCCGGATATTATGCCGCCAAGGAAAAGGGCTATTATCAAGCGGCCGGGCTGGATGTAGAGTTTATCCCCAACAAAAAGGGCGAAGACCCGGTGCAGAAGGTCCTGGACGGCAAAGCGGAGTTTGGTGTTGGCACCTGTGACCTGCTAATCCGCCGGCAGCAGGGAGCGCCGTTGGTGGTCATGGCGGTAATATTTCAACAATCGGACCGTGACTTGTCCGGGCGCAGCATTAAAAACGAACCGGGCCACTCCCCTTTACGCGACTATTTACGCAACGAAGGTGTCCGCTCTGATAAAATAATCCCGCTGGCCGAATCGTTTCGTGAAGAAGATATGTCGGCCGGGACCGTTGATGTCTTGTGCACCAATGCAGGCGATGAGCCGGCCGCATTGAACAAATCTGCGCTGCAGAAACGGGTGTCTGCCGCTGGTTTGGTGGACGCCGATTTTTACGGTGATAATCTTTTTACCACCGAGAGCCAGATAGAGCGGAACCCGCAAATGGTGAGGGCATTCCGGGAAGCGAGTCTCAAGGGTTGGAAGTATGCCATGAGCCACCCGGAGGAGATTGCGCAGCTGATTCGTGCCCGATACACCCAACAATTCAGTATTGAACACCTGCGTTTCGAAGCCAGCCAGATGGAATCGCTGCTGCAAACTCCGCTTCTGGAAGTCGGGCATATGAACCCGGGGCACTGGCAATACATTGCCGATGTCTATGCCGAAATGGGGTTGCTGAAGCCGGGCTTCGAAATGGATGGCTTTCTCTATGATTCCAAAACGCCTCTGCAGGATCTACGCTGGATTTACACCAGCCTTGCCGTTGCTCTGTCACTGATGCTGGTTGCCAGTATTATTGCAATTCGCTTCTCCCGCCTGTCAACAACCCTAAATAATACCCTGACGGCTTACAAGCAGGTTGGTGACGCGCTGCAGGAAAGTGAATCGCTGTATCGCTCCATCCTCAACGCCTCCCCCGACGGCATTACGATCACGGATACAAAAGGCAATATTCGGATGGTGTCCCCTGCAGGCGTAACTATGTTCGGCTATGAACTGGAAGATGAGTTGCTGGGAAATAACCTTATAGAATTTATTTCCTCCGAGGACAGGGAGCGTGCCAGAGCCGATATCCAGCTCATGCTTCAAGGCTCTTTCTCAGGAGTAGGTGATTACCGTGCGCTACGGGCAGATGGCAGCACACTGGATATCGAAACCAACGTCCAGTTTATCCTGGACACAGATGGACAGCCTGCCAGTATGGTCTTTATTGTCCGCGACATCACCGATCGGAAGCATGCCGGTGACTCCTGTCTGGTGGCCATGGGCGAGATGATTTGCGCCATCGCCCATCAGTGGCGTCAACCCCTGGCAACCCTGGGGATGATTGTTCAACGCACCCATGCCGTAGGGACAATGCAGGGGCTCACGGTGGACTATCTGGACGAGTTCAAGGCCAGCGCCATGCGCCAGGTAAGGTATATGTCCGACACTATCGAGGAATTTCGTGGTTTCTACCGTCCGGAAAAGCAGAAGATGCCCTTTTCACCTTTTGACTGCATCAATGACTCGGTCAGACTTTTTGAGCCTCAATTCACCAACAACGTCATCTCCGTGACTGTCAATTGCCGTGGTTGTGAGGGACAACTGGTGGAGGGCTTTCCCAACGAGTTCAAGCAGGTCCTTCTCAACCTGCTCGGCAATGCCCGCGATGCCATCCTGATAAGGCGCAATGCCAAAGGCGAGCCGGAACAGGGGCGTATCAACGTCCAGGTATTTGTCAGAGAAGATAATGTCATGAACATCGATATCAGCGATAACGGCTGCGGCATACCGGCCGACATCGCCCCGCGGATACTTGACCCATATTTCACCACCAAGGAAGACAACGGCGGTACCGGTCTCGGTCTGTACATGTCGCGCACAATCGTGGAAAGTAGTCTGGGCGGGCATCTTCGCCTGATACCGTGCCAAGAAGGTGCTACCTTCAGAATAGAACTGCCACTGGGGAAAACAGCATGACCGACCTAGCCCTTGAGAAGCGGGATAAGTTCGTTAACGAAGATAACTCCTGTAAAAAACCACAGAAATTCTCTTCTAACTCACTAAAAAGCCTGACGGTGCTGCTTGCTGAGGATGAAGACGAACTGCGCCGTGAGACCGCCGCTTTTCTTGACTTATACTGCGGCCGGGTCCTCCAGGCTCCCAACGGCCGCGAGGCACTGGCGCTGTTTGACACCCACCGCCCTGACCTGGTCATAAGCGACATCCGCATGCCTGTCATGGATGGTCTGGAACTGGCCGCTTCTATGAAGGGGCGCTCCTCTGATACGCCGCTGATTTTTTGCACCGCTTTTACTGAAACCAGCTACCTGTTAAAGGCCATTGAACTGGGAGTGGATGCTTTTGTCCGCAAGCCGGTTGATACGGACGAGCTGCTGGCTGCTATTGCCAAAGCAACTTTGCCGCTGCTTCAACGCCGCGAAATAGAAGGGGTTTCTGATGAGTTGATGGCCTCGCTGCGCATACAGATGGGTGACACACCGGCCCATTGGGGGGTCGTGGAACAGACCGCCAGTGTGGCCAGAACGCCTTTCAATGTTCTGCTGGAAGGTGAAACCGGCACCGGAAAATCAAGGCTGGCGGCCATTATCCACTCGCTGAGTCCACGTCGTGGCGCACCTTTTATAACCGTCCAGATGGGGGCGTTGCCCCTGAATCTGGCCGAAAGCGAGCTGTTCGGCCACGTCAAAGGTGCTTTCACCGGAGCTGATCGCAACCATACAGGGCTGGTTGAGGCGGCCGCTGGCGGCACGATATTCCTGGACGACATCGAATCCTGCCCGCCGGAACTGCAGGGCAAGCTGTTGCGCTTCGTGGAGGAAAAAAAGTTCCTTCCGGTGGGCAGCACGGTGGAAAAGAAGGTTGATGTGCGCATCATTGCTGCCAGTAACCATAATTTGAAGGAAGAAGCCCTGGCGGGACATTTTCGTGAAGATCTCTACTACCGGCTGGCCGATGCAACCATCACCCTGCCGCCACTCCGGGAAACACCGGCCGCCATTGGCCCCCTGGCGCTTAAATTTCTGCGGCAAACATGCGATGAACTTGGCCGCAATATGGCCTTCCTTAATGACGAAGCCAGCAACCTGCTTATCAGCATGCCCTGGCCAGGTAACATCAGGCAGCTTAAAAGCGTCATCCGCCGCGCCGCGCTAAAAGCAGGAAACGTCATCGGCGCGGTAGACATCGAGATGCAGAGCGATCCTGCCGGTATTGTTCCCGCAATATCGGGCAACAGCGACATCTCCGTACCACCCCCCTTCCCGTGCTGTATGGACAAACTGGAAAGTTGGTCTCTGGAACAGGCCCTGCGCTACTGCGGCGGCAAGCGGATGAAAACCGCCACAATGCTGGGTATGAACTACTACACATTTCGCCGTCGGCTTCAAAAGCACGGCATAACGGCGGGGGAGGAGTAAACTCACTTCCCCCCATCTCCACTTCTGCAATCAAGCGTCGAGTGCACGCAATTACCCAGCTGATTTAAATTCACTGAAGCAAAACTTCCCAGTAATACACCCCGGTAAACCGGCCTCTCAAGTAGTATCCATTTTAGCTATCTATTTTGCATACTGCCACCCATTTTGAATACCTCATGCTAGGGCATGTTGTCGTGCAACCTACCTATATTACGTCTAAAAAGCTTTTGGCACTCTCTGTGCTAACATTACAAAACCATGACAGACCCGGACGCAGGGAAAAAACAGACAGTCACACAATGTCTGTGTGAGTTTTCGAGCCATCCATTTGATGACTGTTACTGCTGCAAGGTCACTGGTCGCTCAACGCACAACATTGCCACATACTGCATGGACCGCTACTGGGAATGTCCGGTTTATCAAAAGCATATACAGAAAAATAGAGAACAGTGACGTTGCAAAACAGCTTCAGATCGAATCATGACACCAAGATGTACTGAGAATAACGCGTGGTTCTAAGATGGTTTACTTGTCTGTAACAAACTTTAGGAAAGGAGGTGGCCTTCACGACTATTATATCCGCTGGAGTAAACTACAAATCTGATGAAAGGGGGAAGGTCACTGCGGGAAGAATGAGTTCTGTTTTAAATTTACGAAAGGAGGTCCGTTGAATGCGTATGAAACATATTTTCAGGACAATCATATGCGGCTCAGTTCTATTCTCCGCCGTATCTGCATGGTCTGCCGAACTTCATGGCCGGTCATCCACCCAGTTTCTCTGGTTCAACAGCATATTTACTGGTGAAAAGCAGTCTGAATTAGCAGAGCTATTGAGATTTTCAGTAACCAAAATTGATGCTGAAGATAAGCTTACGCTGCATGGTTACGGTCGTATAAGCCATGATGTCCAGAACGGTGATGGTTTTGAAAACCGCCTGTTCTACCTGTACGCCGATTACAGCAACCTGTACGACAAGCTGGATATCCGTGCAGGACGGCAGTTTGTCAACAACTCTGCCGGAAGCGCCCTGATTGATGGCGGCATGGTAAACCTGAAAAACGTCGGTCCTGTGGCTTTCTCACTCTTGGGTGGGCGCAACGTGATTTACGGTATCGACGGCGAGTTGACCAAGGGTGGAGACACTGTTTTTGGTGCCGCCGCAACCCTGACCGGCTATCCAAGAACCGATGCCGAGATCAGCTATTTTTTGAAAAAAGACACTGACGGCGTTGCCCGTGAAACGGTCGGTGCCATGTTCAAACAGTATCTCTTTCAAGGGATGAAAGTGTACGGCAACACCAGGTTTGACACTGCCAGTGAAACCTTTGAAGAGGTGCTGGTTGGAGCCAAGTATTTTGCCTCCGTCGATCTGGTCATCTCGGCGGAATGGTATCAAAGCTACCCAACCTTTGATTACACATCCATCTACTCTGTATTTGCAGTAGACCGTTACCAGGAAGGCTCAGTGCGGGCCGACTATACCATCAACGACATGTTTGCAGTCCGTGCCGCATACAAACGCCAGGATTTTGGCGAGGACACCGTCGGCAATGTGTATGAAGTCGGTTTGAAAGTTCGCCCGCTCACCAACCTGATTGTTGATGTGGCCTACGACCGTCGTCACGCTTATGCCGGTGATCTGGACGGTGCAACACTTGACGTACTGTACGACTATACACCGAAGCTGCAGTTGGCAGGCGGTATAGCCTACGATGTTTACCAGAGAGACAGCATGACCGGCGATACGACTGCCAAGACATTCTGGCTTGGGACACGTTACAAGCTTGATAAGGCCATGTCTTTTGATCTGAGGGTTCAGGACAATGTTGATGTCGGAGATTTCAAGCACGACTGGTCCGGTCGGACCGCCTTCAACTACGACTTCTAGAAAGGGGGGATTATTGTGAAAAAAGCTTTTTTCATCTGCGCACTGCTTATTTACGGTCTGCTGGCATTCCAGCAGCAGTCCAGTGCGGAAAAGATGTCGCACAAAGAGTACGCCAACATGCCGCTGAAAGATTGTAACGAATGTCACAAGGATCAAGGCATCCCCCTGACCCATGATAACGACTGGGCCGGCAAACACCACCAGAATACCGACTGGATGGGCGAGCACCGGGCGTTAGCAGGGAAAGGCGGAGCAAACTGCATCGACTGTCATACCCAGTCTTACTGCAATGACTGCCACACCGGCGGCGGCGTTGATGCCGAACTCAACAGAACTACTTTCAAGCTGAACTATTTGCCGAAGAATCATCGCAGCGACTTCATCAGTATCCATCCGATTAAAGCCAAGGACAGCCCACAGACCTGTCTGCGTTGTCACAACCAGAAGTACTGCACTGATTGCCACAGCCGTTTCCCCAAGGGATCGCTGCGGATCAAATCGCACAATCCTCTGGGAAGCGGAGCACAGCAGTATGTTGCGAGCAACTGGAGAACCGACCACACCTACGAAGCGCGCCGCAACCTGCAGTCATGCCAGGCCTGCCATCCGGAAGGTGATGTCTGCATCCAGTGCCACAGCAGCGGCAAGGTGCGTCCGCACCCAAGAAACTGGAGATCCGGTAATTTTAAGGACAAGTCCGGCGGTAAGGTCTGTCTGAAGTGCCATATGCCGGGAACGTATTGATTTTAAGACTATAACAAGGGAGGAAAAGAGTATGCAGATGCGAAGATTAATCATGACGATGTTTTGTCTGCTGCCAGCAGCGGCGCTGATGTATGGTTGCGGATCGTCCAGCAAAACGGGCGGATCACTCAGTAGTGTTGCAACGGTTGGGGATTCTGCCTGTGTGCAGTGCCACAGTGCGGTTACTGATCCATTGACTGGAGTGGGGCTTGTTACCCAGTATCAGAACAGCTCCCCCCACAAAGATGTTAATGATGGCAATGGCTGTGAGGCTTGTCACGGCGGCGGCGCACAGCATAATGGCGTTGGGCCGATAGCTTACCCAAAACCTGACGCTAACCGCTGTGCAACTTGCCACGACGGGGTCACTGCACAAGCTACCAACGCAAATACCGCCTTCGCAACATCCAATCATGCTGTGGGCACCCCTTCCCATCTTACTAGTGGTATTCTTTGTACGCGCTGCCATACTCATGAAGGCGCTGTGCTGTCCAATAATAGTGGGTTCACCGGCGATGGAACAGTGATATCTGGTGGCACTTTTATTCCGCCAGCATACACAGGCGCCTACACTGGGATTAAGTGTGATACCTGTCATGATCATGGCGGCGGCCTGCGCAGTATTCTTGCAAAAGATACCGCTGGAAGAGATGTGGCGTGGAACCCAGGTAAGACAACAAATCCTAGGAGCCAGTTTAATCTCTGCACCAGCTGCCATACTATGTATGACTATACTGGTAATAATTTGCTGGTTGACGGAGTAGTCACAGTAAATGGATCGCTAACAAAGCCTGTTGGCTACCACCCAACAAGTTGGTACCGCATAATCGCGACTACTCACTATGATAGTCCTTCAACCACAGCTGTAGTTGAAGGTTATAACCTCCGCAAGAGCAGTGCTAATCCATGTTTTGATTGCCACGGGCATGAGGCTAAAACAGAAACTCGTACTGCTGGTACAACACCCGCAAACGCTACTATCCACACTGACTGGGCACAATCTAGCCATGCAGGTAAGATACTAGCACAAAAATATGCTTCTAATGGCGGTAGTCCCACAGTAGCGTCAGTAATAGCAGCTGGTGCTGATAGCGCAACTGGAGACGCATGGATACATTACCCCTGGACGCAAACAACAAAAGCCGATGGGACAGCTGATCGTGGTGCCTGCCAGAAATGCCACACTGCAACAGGTGCCTCAAACTTCCTGAGCAACCCTGATACATATGATAACACAGGTGCAGGCAATGACTTCTCTCATCTGTCTGGTTGGGTAAAGGCATCTACAGGTGTTGCGACCGTTCCGTCAGGACAAAAAGAAGTGTTGTACTGCTGGGGCTGCCACAGTAATGCCGGCAAAGGCACGCTGCGTAACACAACAAAAGCCGTTCTAGATTTCAGCTACAATGGAGTGCCGGTTACAATCACCAATGCCGGAAAATCAACTGCCTGTGTAACCTGCCATGGCGGCCGCGGCAACGTTGAAACTCCACGTACACCGAGATTCCAGGGACACCATGCTCCTACTGCCGGCTTTATGTACAATGAAAAAACCCATATGGGTTATGAGTATGCCGGCAAGGATTACACCAACGCAACAACACATTTCGAGCACGATACGATTGGTGCTAATGAAGCAGGTCCATGTGCAAGTTGTCATATGGGTAGCAAGAGTCACTCTTTTGCAGCCGTTACTGAAGTTGCAGGTGTAATTACTGCAATCAACAACCAGACGCTCTGCAATACCTGTCATACTGTCGGCGGTGCCTATGAAATGACCGCAACCAAGCTTGAAGAAGAAAAAGCCGGTTTTGTGGAGGCATCAGCTATTCTGAACAGTTACGTGTCGTATATACTAACTGGCAGTGGCGATACAGCTAGTCCAGATTATTACAATAACGTGGATGAAGAAATCTACGGTGCCTGGCAGAACGGAAAAATAGTCGGTGATGAGCCTTCTGCATACGTGCACAACAGAACGTACGTAAAGCGTCTCATATTCGACTCCATTGACAGGATGGACAATGGTGTGCTCGATGGGACAATAACCCTTAGTGCAGCGACAATGACAACTTATCCTGAAGCAGTGGCCTGGCTGAGGGCTGACGCGACAACGGGCATTGCTGCACGTCCGTAACCATTATTACTATCCCCGGAGGCCACGCGCCTCCGGGGCAACAGTCCTCATTCTCTGATGTACCGCAACCGGTACCGCTTACCGCCCCCTCCCGGGGGCGGTATTTTTACATAAGCCATGAAAAAAACAGCCGCCAGACATACGCTTCATATCAAGGTGCTGCTGATTACGTGCATCGTGCTGTCCGTGCTGGGACACTGCCTGGCCGGCGTGTTCATCGAGCGTTTCGGCTCCTACGATTTCGGCAAAGCCGTAAGCGCTCCGCATGCGGTGATGGTGGAGCTGAAAGATCTGCCAGTGGCAAATGCTGCAGTTTCACCGCCAGCGCCAGTAGTTCCAAAACGGCACAATTCAGCAAGGGTTACCCCTCCACCTTCACCTCCATCTTTGCCTCACCCAGCGCCACAGCCGGAAACCGTGCCATTACCGCCTGAACAGCCCGAGGCTCCAACACCACTGCCGGAACCAATTCAACAGAACTCAATACCGGTGAGCAAAGAGCGGCCTGAGGAGTTTCGGCTCAATCCGGACAGCATTGCCTCGGCAGAGCAGGAACGTTTGGCCTACCAGATCAGCCTGTTGGGAGTGCCGGTTGGCAGTGCCCTGCTGGAGGCAACGAACAGGCAGGGAGAACTGCGCATAAACACCAGCGTTCGCTCCAACAGCGTCATGTCTGCCATCTACCCGGTAAACGACTCTACCGATACACGGCTGATCAAGGGACGTTATCTGCTGACCCGCATCCGCCAGCAGGAAGGGTCTCTGATCAGCGATAGCGGTTTTAACCTGATGTTTCAGGAACGTAAAACCTTCTGGATTGATCGCCTGAAAATGATTTCAAGCACGGAACCGCTGGAACATCTTGATACGCTGGACGTTATTTCCGGTTTCTATTTTATTCGGCAGCAGTCGCTGGCGGTAGGAACGACCATCACCCTGCGCCTGTATGACGGAGACAAAAGTTCTCTGGTGCCGGTGGAGGTGTTGCGACGGGAAAAGTTGTCCCTGCCGGGCATGCGCTCTGCCGAAACGCTGGTGATCAAACCGCTGTTCCGTGAAAACGGTTTTTTCAAGAATAATCGTGAAGTATTGATCTGGCTGACCGATGACGAGAACCGTGTGCCGGTAAGAGTTGAGGTTACTACGCCGGTTGGAAGGGTTGTGGCTGAACTGGTGTCATCTGAGCGGATTAACCGGCCTGAGGAAAAACAAGCAACGCTCCCAGTACTGTCAATTGATCAGTTATAACTTCTTCGGTGATCATTTTTGCAGTGCCACGCATTAGCTTATGGGCGATCAAGTGGTTTCAAAGTTTTTGTCTGGAGACATTCAATAAGAATGTGTTGTTGTAATTGTGCAGGGGTGGTATAAAGTACCATGGCTGAAACAAAAATTATCGATCAATCGCTCATGGTCTCGCGCAAGCGTGGGAATGGCACTCTTAGATACGAGGTGTGGCAGAATAATGGAGTTGTCACTCGCTACAATCTTGCGTACATCAACCACCTGATATACAGCGGCGACAACGGTCGGGTTATTGGATATGACAACCGGCGCGGGCATCATCGGCATTTTAAAGGGGTTGTTAATTTAGTCGATACGACAAACTTTGAGGAAATTGAACGGCGCTTTGAACAGGAATGGGCAATGGTGCTGGAGGAATACAATGCGCAACGTAATAGTTAAAACTGGAACTACCGAAGAATACTTCGCACGCGTACGCGAGATTGGCAAGCAGGTCGATCGCGGTGAGGTTCCGAAGTCGGAATTTACTCTTACGTTCGAAGATCCAGGGGATATGTTTGCTGTCATGTCTCCGGCAAGACTCGAGCTATTTCGCGCCGCCAAGGCAGATCCGTCCTCCATAACTGCTATTGCACAGCGACTGCATCGCGATAGAAGCACGGTCAAGAGGGACGTTGATGTCCTGGTTGCAGCTGGTCTGCTAAGTATTGAGGAAGTGCCGCTTCCAGGCCATGGCCGGCAGAAATATGTGCGGGCAGCCGCTGACAGGATTCAGTTGCAGGCAGTCGTAGCTTAAGGAATTGTGAGCCAGGGCCGTTTTTATCTGTTTAACAAGAGCCTCACAATGTAGGTAAATAAGTGCGATGGTGCTGATATAATAAACTCGCCGCTAACGTTTTCACGCTCTCACCTTTCCCAATTTCCACCCTACCGTCTTCGCAGGAGGCGCTTGTCGCCAACTCTCACCGTCATTTTGAGTGAGTCGAAATATTCAAGAAGCGGAATCATGAATTTGCGTGACAGTCCCGTGATTTCCCTGAATTCCGCCGGGGTTATCTCTCCCTTGGCCTGGAGATGTTCTAGCACTGTATCTGATATCAGCTGTAGCGGACCGGGGGCATAGAATAGGTCGCTCTTTACCTTGACGGCCCGTCCTTGTCTGACAAGAAGGCTCAGGTGTTCAAGCGTTGGCTTCTCCTGAAGCTGGAGCAGTTCACACAACTCCTTCACGGTTGGAGGTTCTGCTCCACTGCTGGCAAGCACCTCCTCCAGTTTCTGCTGGATATCGGCCGTGCCACCAGCCGCTTCCACTTTTCTTCCCGAAAGCTTGACCTGATCCCGCTCCGCCACAACCTTCTTCTCGCTTTCAAGTTGCAGAAGGCACTGGCTGAAGAAACGCTGGTCACTGCGAGTCGGAATCCGGGTTTTCAGCTCTTCTCTGCTGATACCATTCTTTATCGGGTTGTTTTCCAGGTATGTTTCCAGTCTGCTGTATAACGTGTCGCAGAGGCTGATGAAGCTCTCACGGCTCAAAAACAGGCGCGGGTCGCGAACCATTTGGATAACATTCCCCGAAGAGAGCGGCAGGGAGAGTGCCGCATCCAGACGTTTTGTCGACAAGCCGCTGCGCCAGAGCAGCTCCTTGAACGAGATTCCGGAAAGAAGCGACGCAGCAACGAGGCGTTCTACCATTTCTGCTTCATCGCCAAGGGACATGGACTCAAGTAGCTCGAGCGCCTCCACCGACCGCCGCCGTCTCCGTGGCGGAGAGGGGTCCAGAATAGTCCCGCCGCCGACGGTTTGTGATGGGGAGTTTGAGCGCAGTACAAATGGATCTCCGTTTAACAGCAGAACCGGGCTTGCAAGGCGCAATTGGGCGAAGGAGCTTTCCCCCGGTTCAAGGGCCGCTTTATCGAACAGGATAACCTGCGCCGAAACTTCGTATGTTGCCGAGTGCAGGCGCAGGGTAGAGCGGTGCTTGAGCGGCCTTGGTGCCGACTTCAGGCAGGTGATCTCGACATCCACCGTTCTGGTTGCCTTGTAGAGTCCACGGGGGGCGACGATAT
>Ga0123338_10001070_pt1 | contig 26953 bp, 28 predicted proteins | sample grotaG_FD_89793 | JGI IMG/M metagenome (GOLD analysis project Ga0123338, IMG submission 89793) | Glacier valley bacterial and archeal communities from Borup Fiord, Nunavut, Canada, to study Microbial Dark Matter (Phase II) -... | ecosystem: Environmental > Aquatic > Freshwater > Ice > Glacier ...
ATTGCGCTGGCGTTCCTGACGCGGCTCATGAAGCGCGACAAAGCGCGGCCCGGTGCCCGTGAGGCCGAGTCCTATCTGCTGTCGCTGTATCTCTTGGCGATCTTTGCGCTCGGGCTCTACGTTATGCAGTCCGATCTGTGGACCAGCCTGACCGGGACCGGCCTCGAGAAGAACTGGCCCAAGCTCGCCACGGCGCTCGGCGCGTTGTGGCCAGCGCTGCTCATTGCGGCGCTGTTGCCGATTATCTTCGGCGAAATGGCCTACAGCTCCGTCGCGCAGGCACCCGAGGTCGAAGCCTTGCGGGTCCGCGACGCGATCTTCTCCGGGCTCGGCCTCGCCGGTGCGCTGATCTTCGCGGTCAGCATCTACTACGTGGCGTCGGAGCGCGATCACAAGGCCGACTTCAGCTACTTCCGCACCGCCAAGGCGGGCGAGTCGACGCAGAAGATCGTCGAGCAGCTCGACGCACCGCTCACCATCTCGCTGTTCTTCCCGCCGGCCAACGAAGTGCGCGAGGAAGTGCTCGAGTACTTCAAAGATCTGAAGCCCAAGTCCAAGTTCCTCGAGGTCAACGTCTACGATCACGCGGTCGACCCGGCCAAGGCCAAGGAGCTCGGCGTCACCGGCAACGGCATCATGGTCGTCAGCCGCGGCGCCCGCAAAGAGCCGATGTCCATCGGCCTCGAGCTCGAAGCCGCTCGCAACTCGCTCCGCAACCTCGATAAAGAAATCCAGAAGCGCATGCTGCAAGTCGCCCGCCCGCAGCGCACCGTCTATCTCACGACGGGCCATGGCGAGCGCGCGGCTTTTCCGCAGAGCGACACCGACAAGCGCCGGACGATCCGCGACGTCAAAGAGCTCATGACCCAGCAGGGCTATCAGGTCAAAGAGCTCGGCATGGCCGAGGGTCTCGGCGTCGATGTTCCTGCCGACGCTGCCATCCTCATCGCCATCGGCCCGCAGAAGCCGTTTGCGCCCGAAGAAGTCGCTGCAATCAGCCGCTATTTCGATCGCGGCGGCCGTGTCTTCATCGCGCTCGATCCCGAGAACGGCGACATGGCCGACCTCATGAAGGTCTTCAGCCTGGCCTACTCGCCGGTGACGCTGGCCAATGATCAGTTCTACGGCCGCATCACCAACAAAGAGAGCGATCGCGCCAATCTAGCGACGGGCTCGTACTCGTCGCACCCGTCGGTATCCACCCTCGGTCGGCTCGGTCAACGGGCGCCGATGGTGCTCCTCGGGGCCGGTTCGTTGTCGGAGGTGAAGCCAGCCGCGGGCGTCGCCAAGACGGTCACCGTCGACTTCCCCGTCCGCGCCCACCCGGCGACGTGGAACGACCTCAATGGCAACTTTGCCTTCGACGCGCCGGCCGAAACCCGCAAAGGCTGGGAGCTCGGCGCCTCGGTGATCAAGAAGACCAACGCGCAAAAGCCGGAAACCGACGGGCGCGCGCTCGTGCTCGGCGACTCCGACGCCATGTCCGACGGCATCATCGCCGCCCAGGCCGGCAACGCCTACTACGTCCTCGACGGCATGAAGTGGCTGCTCGGCGACGAAGCCATCGCCGGCGAAGTGTCGAGCGAGGTCGACGTACCCATCGTGCACACCAAGAAGCAAGACGCAGCGTGGTTCTACTCGACGATCCTCATCGGGCCGATGCTGGTCATCGGCCTCGGCTGGCTGGCCAATCGCCGTCGCGCGAAGCCGGCATCCAAATCGCCCAAGAAGGAGTCCAAGTAATGCGCACCCGTGGCGCACTCATCCAAGGCGGCCTGGCGGCATTCGGGCTCGTGTTTGCCTACACCACCTGGCAGCGACAGCCGGAAAAGCCGCCCGGCGAAGCCATCGTCATCGACGCTGGCAAGAACGACATCGTCAAGATCCGCTACGACGACAAGTCGAAGCCCGACGCCCCGAAATGGGTCGAGGTAGAGCCCAGCCGCGAGGCCAGCACCGACGGGCCATTCGCCTGGGTCAAGACCTCGGCCAACACCCAGCTGAAGGCGCCAGAGCGCACGGTGCGAGGCAACGAGACCGCGCAAAAGCTCGTCGACAAGTTCACGCCGCTGCGCGCCGTCCGCTCGCTTGGCGTCTTGTCTGCGGAGAAGATGAAAGAGCTCGGCCTCGACACGCCGAAGAAGACGCTGGAGATCACCACCCGCAACGGCAAGTTCACCTTCTCCGTCGCCAGCTCGACCTTCAACGTCAGCGATCCGTATGTCATCGACGACAGCAAGAAGGTCTATGTCCTCGGCGGCGGCATCCTGTCCGATCTCGACTCGGCCGCAGTCCGCTTCACCGACCGCAACTTCCACAGCTGGAAGCTGCCCGACTTCGACGCGTTCACCGTCACGGCGGGCGGCAAATCGCGCGAGCTCGTGCAAAAGGGCGGCGACACGCCAGCGACGGCCAAGATCTTCTCCAAGAAGACCGACAAGCCCGACGAGATGGCCAAGAACTGGCACGACAAGATCTGGCGCACCTATGCCGTCGAGATCCTCGGCAAAGGTGAGAAGCCCGACGGAGAGCTGACCCCAGTCTTGAAGATCGACTACCTCGAAAAGGGCAAGGCGCGCGGCTTTCTGGAGATCGTCCGTGGCCCGGCCCCGCCGCCACCAGCGACGGCGACGGCGACCTCGGTCCCGCCGTCGACGGTGCTCTACGCCCGTTCGGAGCACACGGTCGGCTGGGTCAAAGTGCCCAACACGCTCGACGAAGCGCTCAAAGAAGCCGACAAGATCGTTGCTGGCGAGTAACTCTGAGTCTCGAGACTCCCCGCCTTCGCCTTCTCGACAAATATCGTCGAATGGCCGATCTCCGTCGCACGCTCCCCCGCCATCCCCATCCCACACCGCCCGAAGCCCGGCCCATCCTGCGCGCACTGGCCGCCGACTACCCAGGCGCGCTCCGCGAGCTCGATTCTTTGCCCACCGAGGAGATCGACCGTCGCGTAGAGGCCCTGTTGGCCCCGGCCGAGCCCCCTTGGGTGGCGGCCATGGCCGACTACCATGACCTTCTGCGCCTCGGCATCGCCATCCGCATGCAGGGCTTGCCGGATGCGGTCGCCGCCTCGCCGGTGGTGGGCCTCGACGACGTCGCGCTGGCCCGTCTGGCCCATCCCAAGCGGCGTCTGCTCTCGGTGGTGATGTCGCTCTTGGTGCAACGGCACCAGTCCACGGTCGAGGCGCTCAGGGCTCAGATCTTACCGCCACGTCCGGAACGCATCTGATGCACCCGGACCTTGACCTCGGCGCGCGTCTATGGGAGCAAGTGGCCCGAGTCGGGTTATCATTCGTAGCAAGTTGGAGGACCACATGCAGGGTCGTTTTCTCGGGTTGGTGTTCGCCATGGCAGGCTCGATCGCATGCGGGGGCTGCGGGGGCACCAAGACCACGCCGCCTGACATGTCGCCGCCAGCCGACCTCCTGCCGCCGGCCCAGAGCTGCATCGACGGCACCGCCAAGACGAGCAAATATGTCATCAACGCCCTCAAGATGCCGGCCAAGGCGAGCGACTATGCCCTCGACCTCAATGGCGACAACCTGCCTGACAACCACCTCGGCGACATCGTCAACATCTTGAAAACACAGAACATCGACCTGCAAGCCAGCTCGGCAATGGCCCTCGAGCAGGGCGAGCTGCTCATGCTGCTCGACTACAAAGCCGCCGGCAACCTCGACGAAGACACCTGCGCGCAGACCACGATTTCCGGCGGCGAAAAGCCGGCCAGCCCGCCTTTGCTCGACGGCACCGACGTGCTCACCGTTGACAGCACGCTCACCGCGGGCACGTTCGTCGGCGCCACCAAGAACATGCTCTTCAACTCGAGCTCGCCGCTCACCACCACCACGCCGGTGACGTTCACCCTCAAGATTCCGCTGGCCATCGGGTCGCCCCCGGTCAAGCTGCGCGTCACCGCGGGCCAGATCACCTTCGTTCACGTGAACGGCCGCTTGTCGCAAGGCCAGATCCACGGCGCGGTCAAAAAGACCCAGTTCGACGACGAGGTCATGCCAGCCCTCACCGCGCTCCTCAACCAGGAAATCGCCGCCAACGTGCCGTCCAAGCAAATGATCCTCGACCAGTTCGACACCGGCAACTGCAACGCCCCCGACGGCACGCCCGCCGTCGCCAAGGACGGCAAGATCGACCTCTGCGAAGTGTCGACCAATGCGCTGGTTCAGCTGGTCCTCAACGCCGACGTGGCGCTGTTCGACTCCGCAGGCAACTACGCGCCGGATCCCACCAACAACACGCCCGACTCGGTCTCCATCGGGCTCGGCTTCACCGCCATCGGCGCCTCTTTCTGATCGTGTCCGAGCCACCTCGCTCGCCGGAGCGTCCTTCCAAGCAAGAGGTGCTACTGGCGTTGCTGGAGCGCTCGGAGGCCCGCGTGCACCTCGACGCGCGCCGGCCTGGCGTGCTCTTGCCACCGTCGCTGCTCGCTGAAGGCCAGGTGCGGCTCGACTACAGCTACGGCTTTTCGCCACCCATCCCCGACTTCAAGGTCGACGAGCACGGCATCAGCGCGACCTTGTCTTTCAACCGCCAGCCGCAACACACGTTCGTGCCCTGGTCGGCGGTGTTCTTGATCGCCGATTACGACGGCAATGGCTCGGTGTGGGCCGAGGATATTCCGCAAGATCTGTTGGATCGCAGCGCTCCGACCGATCATGACGATGGCGACGACCACGGAGTGCTCGGCCCCCCGATCCCGTCGCCCACGCCGCCGCCCGCGAAAAAAGCGCGCCCCAGCCATCTCAAGCTGGTTAAATAGCGACCATGGCCCGTAACCCCGCCGACGACCTCCGCATCATTCGCCGTTTTGCCGACTGGACCGCCTCGCTCCCGCACGACATCGACACCGCGTGGGGTCTGGTTCAAAACGACGGCATCGCCAACCCGGGCCGACGGGCGCTGCTCACCGGACTGTCGTATCTGCTGCTGCAGTTCGACCTCATCCCCGACCACGAGAAGACCGGCGCCGTCGACGACGCCATGGTCCTACGCGTGGCCTACGCGCTCGCCGCCGACGACGTCAAAAAGGCCGGCGCCGAAGTGGCCGCCTTCCACGACGACGATCTGGTGATCAGAGAATTTCTCGGCGATGTCCTCTACGGCAAGCTGCGCGCCCACGTCGAGGCCATGATCCAAAAGCCCATCCGCGGTCGCACCGCCGCCCAGCTCCTCGACGACGCCGAGTCGCGCAAAGACCTACGTCGCGAGCTCGACCTCAGCCTCAAAGAGCTGCCGTCACCTCTCACCTTCGACCAGGCCCAAGCCTCCGACATCGCTGTCAGCATCCTCGGCTACCTCAAGATCAAGCTGCCGTAGTCCGGACATTTTTGTCCGCATCGCACTCCGCATACGATCCAACAGCTAGAACCACAACCAGTCCGCATTGGCATGCTAGTGGCCAACGCCCAGGCCATGAGCAAATGGCTATGGATGCTGCCCGACGGACCCCAGGCCTGGTTCGAGCGGCATCCAGGGGACGGTGGCCGGCTCGTGCGACCGCATCAGCGGCAATACCGTGTTTTGCATCAGATTCTGACCGTGAAACTAGAGGGGCTTTTCTGCGACGAGGAGTAGGTAGCCGAGCTTGTTGATCTGGATGTTGGCCATGAGCGGCCAGGCCATCATGATCTGGGCGACGAACTCTGGGCCGTAGAGCTCGGTGAGCTTGGCTTGGTTCTGGCGCAGGGTCTCGCCGGAGATCTCGATGGTGCGGCGCGTGTTGGGGCCGATGTCGAACGACTGCAACACGCGAAAGCCGGCGCTCTCGACGAGCGCGGGATATTCGGCCTGGGTCAAGAGCGAGCTCAGTAGGAAGCTGGCGTAGAACATCGACCGCTCTTCGTCGTTGAGCGGCTGGTCCTCGGTGAGGTCGGTGAGCACCAGGCGGGCCCCCGGCTTGAGCGTGCGGTAGATCTCTTTGAGGACCACGCGCCGATCGGGCATGTGCAAAAGCGACTCCAGGGCCCAAGCGCCGTTCATGAGGCCATCGCCGACGGTCAGGCTCATGGCGTCGCCGACCTTGGCCACCACCCGGTTGGCCACTCCGGCCGCTTGCGCACGCGCGTTGAAGGCCGCCACCTGCGCCTCGGAGGGGGTGATGCCGAGCACACTGGCGCCGGTGGCCTCCGAGAGGCGCACCGCGGGCCGGCCGGTGCCGCAGCCGACATCGAGGACCCGGTCGCCGTGTCCCACCTTGACGTGCTCGATCATGAGGTCGGTGAGCCGATCCTGGGCATCAGCGTTGCTGCTGCGATCGTTGGCGTCACGCCAGTAGCCGACGTGGATGTTCTCGCCGAGGACCGTCTTGTAGAAGCCGGCCATCTGGTCGTAATAGCGACCGACCTCGTCTGGTGTGGGCATTTTGGTCGAGAGTTGGGACATGGACCTACCTCCGTGTTGCTGGTGGATGATCGAGAGGCAAACAGCAAGTATGGCAGATTACGGTCAGTGAACGTCTTATTAGAATAACACAGTTTTATACAAATTCCAGTGGTCTCAGCAATAAACGCGAACTAAGCTGCGTTTGTTCCAATGGAGGCCAAATTGAACCACCAACAGATTGAACAACTTGCAACCCACCCCCTGCGTTCTCCAGAGCTCCACCTCTTCACGGGCCTGCATCTACCGTGGGCGGCGCGTCGCAACCCCGAGGCCGATCGCCACGCGCGCATGTCTCAAGCGGCCGCGTTCGAGCTCGGCGTCTTGCAGAGCGGCGTCTTGTCAGACCAGCGGCGCTTCGAAGCCTTCGTCGCTGCCGACGGCTGGGCCTATCCCACCGCCTCTGCCGAGCGGCTCCATGCCGCTGGCGGGTTCAACCAGTGGCTCTATCTACTCGACGATCAATACGACGACGATCCCACCGTCGGGCGCAACCCAGACGCGGTGCGCCGCATCATGCAGCAGACTTTTGCCGTCTTGCAGTCAGGGGTCCTGCCGCCCAGGCCCGTGCCGTTCGATCACTGGACCCGCGCCATCCGCTCCCGTCTGGCGCACTTTGCTCCCGACGGCTGGATGGCGCGTTTTTTCGCCGACACGCACGACTATCTCTTCAAGGGATCGCTGGTGGTCATGGAGCAGTGGTCGGCCGATCATGTGCTCGGCGTCGACGACTACGCCGAGCTCCGCCTCTTCGACTCGTCGCTGCACGCCGTCTTCGACGTCCTCGAGCTCGCCGTCGACGCTGTCTTCCCCGCCGAAGTGATCAGCCACCCGGCCTACCTCGAGCTCCGTCGCTGCGCTGCGCGCCACGTCGCCTTCGCCAACGATCTGTTCTCGTATCACAAAGAATGCATTCGCCACGGCTCGCGCTTCAACTTGCTGCACGTCCTGCAGGTCGACCGCCAGCTCAGCCTCGGCGAAGCGCTGGCCGAAGCCTTCACCATGCTCGAGACCGACCTCGATCGCTTCGTGGCCATCGAAGCCTCGCTGCCCCGCTTCTCGCCCACCGTCGACGCGGCCCTCCTCCGTTACGCCGATGGCCTCAAGGGCTGGATCACCGGCAACGTCGCTTTCTCCAAAGCGAGCGCGCGCTTCCGTGCCCCCGACGCCGTCTTCGCCGAGCTGCGCCTGCCCGTCTAAAGCCCCGTCTGTAAGTAGCTGTTGTACTCTCGGCGGATGCGCAGCCTATGTTTGGTGTTGTGGTCGTTGTCGGCATGCTCCGGCGTGTCGGATCCATGCGCCAAGGGGCCGGTCAAGGACACCTACACCTTGACCACACCCGGCGGCACCGTCGACGTCACCCGTGCGCCGTTCAGCCTGGCGATCAAGGACCCGAGCGGCAACGTGGTGTTGCAGACCTCGCCGGGCGGCGTGGGTGACGGCTACGGCGGCTTTGGCTGGACCACGGGCAAGACCTTCTGGGCCACGCCTGGGACCAAAGGATATTACGACTTCTCGACGGTCCTCGACCCCTGGCGAGACGGCTGGCATGTGTCGGCCGCCACCCAGACCACGGACAGCCTCGAGCTGACACTCGGCGGCCAGCTGGGCTGTGCGAACGTCAAGCTCCTCACCACGGCGGGCGGCCTGCGCGTCGAGTCGCATCCAGCCGAGGCAGCGCGCGCGGTCGAAGTCGCCTTTCAGACCGACGCCGAAGAAGCCTTTCTGGGCTTCGGTGAGCGCTACAACAGCGTCGAACAGCGCGGGCGCTCGGTGTATGCGTGGCCCGAGGAGGGCGGCCTGTCGAAGGCAGGCGAGAACACCCCACCTGGTTCCGGCAATCCATATCCGAATGGCGAAGAAATGACCTATTATCCGGTACCGTTTTTCATATCGACCCATGGATATGGATTTTGGCTGGATACCACCTGGCGCAATCAGTTCGATCTGGCGCTGCCCGACCATCCCGATGCCTGGCGCGCCTGGCACATTGGCGGCGACCTCGCCTTCGAGGTGTACTTGCCCGTGCCCGGCGATGCCCGCCCCTGGCCGGCGCAGGTGGTGGATCAGTTTACTGCACGCACCGGAAGGCCCATGATTCCGGTATCTTGGGGATTCGGGCCGCGGCGCCGCATCGATCCCACCGACATGCAAGACGGCGTCTCGGAGATTCAGGCCATGCGCAATCGGGACCTGGCCATCACCATCGCCGACGACGCCACCCACTTTCTGCCGCGCGGCTCGGAGCTCGGTCGCGAGCCGGAGCTCACGGCCTGGACCCAGGCGGGCAAAGATCTCGGATATCGGATATTCGGTTATTACAATCCATATTTCCTGGATGATCCAAAATCGCCGTTCTATCCCGAGGTCAAAAAGGGCCTGGACAACAAGTGGTACCTCATGGACGCCGACGGCGTTCCCGAGTCGGTGTTCCTGCTCTCGGCGGGCGCGGCCAATGTCTACACCGTCGACGTCACCAACCCCGCTGCGTCGGCCTGGTTCACCGGCCAGTTTCAGCGCGCCATCACGCTCGGATATTCGGGATGGATGTACGACTTCGGCGAATATGTGCAGCCCGACACCCGGACCTCGACGGGCCTCACCGGCGAGCAATATCACAACCAGTTCCCCGTCGATTATCAGCGTGCGGGACATGACGCGCTCGAACGGAGCGCCATCGCCGGCGATTGGTATTTCTTTGCGCGCTCGGGATATACCGGCTCGCAGGCCTATACACCCATGGTGTGGTCCGGTGATCCCGACGCGTCCTTCAACGACACGGGCGGCTTGCCGGCCCAGGTCCGCGCCGGCATCAACCTGTCGCTGAGCGGCGTAGCGCACTTTGGCTCGGACATCGGCGGCTACAAGTGTCTCGCCGATGGCACCAGCGCTGCCGACGGTGAGCTCTTGGCCCGCTGGATCCAGCAGGGCAGCATGGAGTCCAACATGCACGACGAAGACGCCTGCGCCGCCGGCACCGGCCCCAAGGCCAGCATCTGGGACTCGCCCGTCGCTGAGGCCGCCTGGAAGACCTACGCGCGGCTGCACACGCGTCTTCAGCCTTACTACCTGGCGCTGGCCGAAGAAGCCCATGCCACCGGCGCACCGGTCTTGCGTCATCTCTACTTCGAGAATCCCGAGCGCAGGCTGGCCAGCGTCGACGACGAGTACTATATGGGACCGGCGCTCCTGGTCGCGCCCGTGGTCGGCCGCGGCCAGACCAGTCGCTCGGTGGTGTTCCCGTCGGGTCTCTATCTCGACTGGCGCGACCAGGTTCTTTACCAAGCGGGCACGTCCATGGTCTCAGCGCCTCTCGACAAGCTGCCGCTCTTCCTCCGAGATGGCCAGCTGGTGCCGCTCCTCGACGACACCATCGACACGCTCGACGAACGTGAGACCCGCGTCGACGTCATCAGCCCCAAAGACGTGGCCGATGTCTACGACGTGGTCGGGCTGCTTTCGCGCGCCACCGGCTCCGCCAAGCGCGTATTGGCTGGCGGCGGATCTCTGTCGGCAACGTACAACGCCGCCTTTGTCGCCCCCACGCTGACCCCAGCCGCCGACGAAGCCGCGCTCAAGTCCTGCGCAGCCGGCTGCTGGCTCGCAACGTCCATCAGCCCGCGCGTCAACCGCATCCGCATCACCGCCCCCGCCGGTCAGTCTATCGTCGCTGGCGGGCTCAATCTGTCGTCGCAGTCCATCGCCCGCCGCCTGCGCTGGGACCTCTACCTCGTCGACTGACAGCTAGCGCCGGCGTGGTCTTCCGAGCCAGCGCACCACGATGATCTTCTTGCCCGGATCCGTCGTGACGACCTCCAGGTCGTCGGTCAGGCGCACCACCGCGCCAAGGCCGCCGCCGATGCCACGCCGGCCGGCCAAGAGCGCCGGATCGAGCGGGCCTTTGTCGTCATGCCCGTCGAGCAGCGCCTGGTCGAGGTTGAAAAACGGCGGGCCGATGTCACACGCAGTGAGCCGTAGACCTGGGCCCCAGTGGACATGGGTTTGGCGCTCGACGAGGAGCTCGCCACGAATACCGTATTTGAGGATGTTGGTGCCGAGCTCGGAGGCCACGATGCACAGCTCTTCGGCCACCTGCGTGGAAAACCCCGTCGCCAGCGCCTCCCAACGCACCCCACGGCGGGCGTCGAAGACGTCGTACTCACCGGCGATGCGAAAGCGGGTCAACCGGCGTTGAGCTCGCGCGGCGCCGACGGGCGGGCATCGGCTACGCCGCGCAGCGACACGTGATGCTGCAGCGCATCGCGAAGGCTGCGATGACACTCGACGCCGGTGAGATCGACGCCCATGTGCACGATGGTCTGCGCGATGGTGGGATTGATGCCGGTCAAGACACAGCGCGCCCCGAGGAGCCGAACGGCTTTGGCCATGCGCAAGAAATGGTCGGCGGTGCGCGTGTCCATGATCTCGATGCCGGTGATGTCGATGATGGTGCAGGCCGCTTTCTTGTCGACCACCGAGCGCAACAGGGCCTCGGTCATCTCCGTCGAGCGCGCCGTGTCGATGACGCCGACGACCGGCAGGCACAACACGCCGTCCCAGACCTCGATGATCGGCGTGGACAGCTCGCGGATGGCATTGCGTTGCTGCTCGATGGTGGCCAGCTTCTCCTCGAGCGCCCGCTGCGCATCGGCCGATTCACGCCGCGCAGTCTCGAGCGCCACGGTCATCTCGTTGATGCCGATGGCCAAGGCACCAAGCGGATGATTCTCCGGTAGATCCTGCTCGAGGCGAATCGAATAGTCGCCAATGGCCACGTCGGCGAGCGCGATGAGGATGCGCGAAATGCGATCCGCCACCTGCTCGTCGAGCTCGAACAATACCCGGGTCTCGTCGACGCTCATGTCCAGACGACCTTGAGCTGTAGATCGGGCACGTTGGTCTGGCCCTGGGGCACGTTGTGCGTCACGAGGACGCCGCGTTTGCCGAGCGCATCGAAAACGAAGACCAGAAAGCCGACCGCCAGCAGATGCAGATAGTCGAACGTGCCGTCGATGCGAAAGGCGGCCTCGCGCTCGTCGATGCGGCTCACGTCGGGGATGATGACGCCGTGGCTGTTGTATTTCTTCCAGAATTCGGGAAATTGCCGCGCGAACATCTTGGGCGTGAGCACCTTGATGAGCAGCTTCATGAAGGTGTTGGTGGCTTCGTTGGCGATGTGCGTGCCGGCCAGCTCGACGTTCTTGTCGTCGCCGGTCACCGACGCAATGGCCCGACAGAAGTCGAGCGCATAGCGGCGCGGGTACCAGGCGTTCTTCTCCATCGTCGGTAAGGACGCCCTGACATCGGCGGAGACCGCCTCCAGGATCTTGGCGCGCAGCACGGGCTCGTACTTCTTTTCTACGAAGCTATTGAGGCCTTGGACCAACATCCCACGTACTTTTGGCTCGTCGCTCATCCGGATCGCTCCCCCGACATGTGTTGACTCAGCGCGTGTAGACGCCGAGCAGATTCAGCGCTTCTTCGAGGGTGAGCGCGGTCGTCGCCCCGCGTAGCTCCGCCCCCATCGACTGCAACGTGATGGCGATCTCGGCGGTCATGCCGGAGATGACCGTGCGTGCACCGATCAGGCTCGCCGCGCCGGCCAGCCTCGACAGCGCCGCACACAAATGGCTGTCCAGCATCCACACGCCGGTCAGATCGATGACCAGGCCGCGCGCGCCCATGCGGTGAATGGTGCTGAGCACCTCGTCGCTCATGCGCTCGGCGACGCGATCCGTGACCTCGCCCTGCAAAGGCACGAGCACGTTGTTCCACAACTTGATCACCGGAATCCGATGCAGCTCGTCCGGCATCAGCGAGTGCGACACGGGCTGGCTCATGGCAAGGAAGGCTCCCAATCGGCGACGAGCACCGAGGCGTCATCGTGGTGATAGCGGTAGTCGCGCATCAGCCGCTCGACGGCGACGGCCGGCGTGGCGTCGGTGAGCGCGTCGGAGGCGACCCGGGTGGCGAGGCCGTCACTCCACAGGACCAAACGGCCCCGTGAGCGCAGCGCGCCTTCGAAGAAGCGGAGCTTGCGGATGCGACCGCCGAGCACGCCCTCGGACCACACCACCGGAACTCCGGCCGTTGTGCGCAGTTGCACGTTACCCACGCCGCAGCCGTGAAGGTGTTCTCCGTCGAGAAGACAAAGCATGCCGGCCGCGCCCCGCCCGCCGGCGAGGCCTTGTGCGACGGCGTCCAGCAACGGAGGCAGGCCGTGATCCAGCGACGCTGTGCGCAAGATGTCGCAGGCGCGGCTGGCCACTGCGTGCGCCTCAGGGCCGTGTCCGAGCGCGTCGATGAGCGCCAGCAGCGACCGTTTGCCGTCGCGGCGCACCAAGATGGCGTCGCCACTCAACCGTTCGCCGTCGCGGGGCGCGCCTGCCTCGGCGGTGATCAAGCGCATGTCACCAGCTCACCTCGGCCTCGATGCGCGTGCCGAGCGGGCTCGTCTCCACATCGAAGCGGTCCATGAGGCGCTTCGACCCCACGAGGCCCACGCCGAGGCCCGTCTTCGACTGATAACGGCCGCTCAAGATCAGCGCGAGATCGGCGATGCCCTTGCCTCGGTCGACGGCGCGCACCACGATGCGTGGCCGCGGGCTGTCTTCCGGCAGAAGCTCGATGCGCCCGCCCGGCGTGTACTCGACCATGTTGCGCACCAGCTCGGACACGACGGTGGCTACTTTTTGCACGATGAGCGGGGGCGCGCCGAGCTGCTCACAGAGCTTGCGCGCTTGCACGCGGGCGATGCTCACGTCGTGCTCGGCGGAGACCTCGAGCGCAAACGGCTGCGGCTTCTGGGCCGTGCCGTTGAAGGCATTGCGCAGCCGGACCAGGCGCGCCGGATCCAGGAACAACTGCGCTGCGCGCTCCAGCTCACCGACGAGACGCGCGCGATCCACGTCGCTGAGCTGCTCGTTGGGTAGCTTCAGACGCGCCATCGCACGATCGAGCACCAGTCGGGCGTTGGTCTCCGAGAGGTGCTGCGACAGTGTTCGCAAAATATCCGGGTTAAGGCGAGGCATGTCTGAACATGCAGACCTTAGCGGACTAGCTCAACAATAGGAAGCCTGCAAATTAAGGTGCCGCTAGCTACGCAGAGCCGTTTGCAAACTTCTGGATCAGGCGGGCTATTTCTCCGAAAGCAGATTTCTGGCGATGACCATGCGCTGGATCTGCGACGTGCCCTCGTAGATCTGCAGCAGCTTGGCATCGCGCATCAGCTTCTCGACGGGGTATTCCTTGGTGTAGCCATAGCCGCCAAAGACCTGAACGGCGTCGGTGGTGACGCGCATGGCGGCGTCGGCACCGTAGGCCTTGGCGTAGCTGGACACGATGGAGTCGAGCTTGCCCTGATCGACCATCCACGACGCCTTCTGATAGAGGAGGCGCGTGGTCTCGTAGGCAATGGCCATTTCGGCCAGGATGAACTGGATGGCCTGGTGCTGGGCGATGGGCACGCCGAAGGTCTTGCGCTCGAGGGCGTAGGCCTTCGACTCGTCGAGGGCGCGCTTGATGAGCCCGGCGGCGCCAGCGGCGATCCACGGCCGACTGCGGTCGAAGGTCTTCATGGCGACCTTGAAGCCGGCGCCCTCTTCGCCGATGAGCGCTGACTTCGGCAGGCGCACGTCCTCGAAGATGATGTCGTTGGTCAAGGACGCGCGCTGGCCCATCTTGTTTTCTTTTTTGCCGACCTTCACGCCGGGCGTGTTCATGTCGACGACGAAGCAGGTGATGCCCTTGTGCTTGAGCTTGGTGTCGAAGGTGGCGAAGGTGGTGCACCAGTCGGCGACGCCGCCGTTGGTGATCCAGCGCTTCTGGCCGTTCAGGATGTACTCGTCGCCCTTTTTCTCGACCTTGGTGCGCATGCCGGCCACGTCGGAGCCAGCGTCGGGCTCGGAGCAGGCGTAGCAGGCGTAGAGCGGCTTGCCATCGCGGCCAGCGACGAGAGAGCGCAAATACTGGTCCTTCTGCGCCTCGGTGCCGGCGATCAAAAGCGGCATCGAGCCGAGCATGTTGGCGGCCAGGGTGGTGCCCACGCCGGCACAGGCCCAGTTGATTTCCTCGAGGAGGAGCGAGTGGGTCAGGCATGAAAGCCCGAGCCCGCCGTATGCTTCCGGGATCTCGAAATTGAGAAGGCCGGTCTCGAAGGCCTTCTGCAAGATCTCGTGCGGAAACTTGCCTTCCTCGTCGAGGTGGCCGGCATGGGGCGCGATTTCCTTGCGGGCAAATTCGCGGGCGGTCGCTACGAGGGCGTCTTGCTCGTCGGTCAGCGTCAAATCGAACATGCGCCTTCATACCCGGATAGTTCCGGCCGCGGAAGACGAAAATCCCCGGTAGCTGTGCTAATATATCGCGGCGCATGGGTACGCCTTTCGGGAAGTACACCTTGGCCAGGAAGCTGGCCGAGGGCGGTATGGCCGAGGTGTACCTGGCGCGACAGGGCGGCCTCGAGGGCTTCGAGAAGCTGGTGGTCGTCAAGCGCATCCTGCCGTCGCTGTCGGGCGACCAGGCGTTCGTGAAGATGTTCCTCAACGAGGCCCGGGTGGCAGCGCGGCTCAACCACCCGAACGTCGTCCAGATTTTCGACCTCGGTAAGGCCGAGGAGCTCTACTACATCGCCATGGAGTTCGTGCACGGCGAGGATCTGCGCGAGCTGATTCGCGTCGCTGACGAAGGCCATCTGCGGCCACCTCATGGCCTCGTGTGCCGCGTCATCGCCGACACGCTGGCCGGCCTCCACTACGCCCACACCCGCGCCTCGCCCGACGGCAAGCCCCTCGGTCTCGTGCATCGCGATGTCTCGCCGCAGAACATCCTCGTCACCTACGAGGGCGGCGTGAAGCTGGTCGACTTTGGCATTGCCAAGGCCACCCAGGCCACCAACGAGCAGACCCAGGCCGGCCTCTTCAAGGGCAAGTTTGCCTACATGTCGCCGGAGCAGGCCACCGGCAAGCCGCTCGATGCGCGTACCGACGTGTTTGCCGTCGGCATCTTGCTGTGGGAGCTGTGTACCTGGCATCGGCTGTTCAAGCGGCCGAGCGACATGGCCACGCTGATTGCCGTCGCCGAGGACGTGATTCCGTCGGCGCGCGAGCTCGATGCGTCGGTGCCGCCCGAGCTCGATGCGATCATCATGAAGGCGCTGGCCCGGCCGCTCGATGAGCGCTACCAGACGGCACAGGAGATGCGCGCCGACCTCGAGCTGCTCCTCCGCAACCAGCGCTGGGAGGGCGATGCGTTGGCGCTGCAGGGCTTCATGCGCGAGCTGTTTTCCAAGAAGCTCTCACAGCAGGACGCCGACATTCGCTCGGCGGGTCTGGCCTCGCTCGACGATTTCTTGCTGCGCGTCGAGGAGTCCACCCGCATCAGCTGGATGCCGGCCAAGTCGCCCAACGAGAAGAAGACCCCGTCGGTGGGCCTGCCGTCGGCGCCGCCTACACCGCCGGCGCCGAACCGGCCGCCGCCGCCGCGGGTCGGGCCGCCGATTCCGGGTGCTGCGGCCAATCTGCCGACGCTGCCAGGAAATATGCAGGCGCCGCCTGATCTGTTTTCCGGCAAGGCGCCGGCCGGCTTTGCGCCCGGTGTGCCGGGGCCGCCTCCCAACGTCCCGAGGCCTGCGCCCGCCAAAGATCCGTCGGCGCCGCTGGAAGCGGTCAACACCGTCATCAACATGAGCCCGTACGCCAACGGCGCACCGCAGGCGAACGACCGGGCCAAACAGGCCAACGATTTCACCAACACCCCGACGCTGATGAGCCCCAACTCGCCGGTGGTGCCGGTGGTGCCGGTGGTGATCGGCCCGCGTGAATCGGACTCGACGGCCAAGCGGCCGAGCTTCGATCCACAGCCCAAGAATCGCCGGGTGCTGGTGATTGCCATTGCCGCCGGCGTGTTCCTGGCTATCACGCTCATCATCGTGCTGTGGCCGTCGCATCACGACGTGCCGCTCGTCCTCCCGGTCGACGACAAGGTCGATAAAGATCCCAAGCCCGACGAGCCGCAGCTCAAGCTCAAGCCGAAGCCCAAGGGCGAGCAAACGGCGACTTTGAGCATCACCACCGACGTCACCGCCATCATCACCGTCGACGGCGTGCCCGAGCCGCCCAGCCACTCGGTGACCATCAAGGTCAAGTCAGGGGTGCCCCATGTGGTGTTGGCGCAGCGCGCCGGCCATCACACCTCGAAGACTGTCCGCGTGCCGGCCTTGTTGCCGAACGAAAACCTACAGATCAAGATTTCGGTGAAGTAGACGCGTCGTCGCCGTCGCCCACCTCGGCGACGCGCGCTGCTTTGCGGGCGGCCTTGCGCTCGGCGCGGGTTTTCTCGGCCTGCTCTGCCGCCGCGGCGGCGTCTCGTTGGGCACGGCCACCGAGCACCCAGCCGATGACCACGCCGATCAGCATGACGAACGGAATGAAGATGAAATGCGCACTGGTGGGAACGCCCAAGTTATTTTCCTTCGAGCTTCTTGCGTAGGGCGTCGAGCTCTTCTTCGACGCGACGGCCGCGCAGCGCCACCGAGACCGCATAGGTGACGAAGGCCAAGAGGATGAAGCCGTAGGCCGCACCGACGAGGCGATCGGCAGGGATGGACTCGCCTTTCAGCATGCTGCCGTCGACTTTTTCGAAGCCTTCGTCGCCGTCGCCGCGCGGATCGAGGACGGCTGGCGGCGACGGTGGCTTGACCGCTGGAGCCGCGGCTGGGGCTCCCCCATCGTCGTCGGCAAACGCCACCAGCGGCGCACAACACAGCACCAACACGACCAGGATGTTCGTCATGAGTTTGCGTCCAGATGGTCTTCGACGGCCAGGTGCAGCTCGTCGAGGCGTGCCCGTGATCGTTCGAGCGCCAGTCGGAGCTCGAGGAGCACGAGGAAAAGAAACAGGAACGAGGCCACACAGAACCAGAACGGACCGCGCATGCCGGGCCCGAGCGTGCTGACGACGCTGGTCTTGGGATGAATGCTGCGCCAGACGCTGACCGAGATGTAGATGAGCGGCACGTCGGCCGCGCCGAAGACGGCGAGCCCCGCCGACAAACGTTTGGCGCCGGCGCCGCCGTAGCGACGGGCGAACAGATAGGCGAGGAAGATCATCCACAACAACAGCGATGTCGTGAGCCGGACATCCCAGCGCCAATACGTGCCCCAGGCCTTGCGTGCCCACAGCGGCCCGGTGACCAGCACGCAGATGCCGAACAGCACCGTCAGCTCGGCGCCAGCGACGGCAAGCCGATCCCCGCGCGGCGAGCCGTTGACCAGATACCAGATGGCGCCGCCGGCCGAGACGAAGGCGCCCAGGAAGGTCATGAAGGCCGACGGCACATGGAAGTAGAAAATCTTTTGCACGAAGCCCATCGTCGACTCGATGGGGGCGCCGAAGATGAGCTGCGGGGCATAGCCGAGACCGGCCGCTGCCAGGACTGCAAACAAGATCAGAAGAGGCCGCTTCATCCGTCGCTCCGCATCATCGGTTCGAAGATCCAAAGCCCCAGCGACACGAAGATCGCGTCGAAGACCAACAGAAACCTGAGCCAGTACGCGGCCGCCACGAGGCCCTCTGCGTCGCCGTGCCACAGCCCCACCGTGCCGCGGGTGCCGGCTATGAGGATCGGCATCACCACTGGATAGGTCAATAGCGGCAACAAGACGTCACGCGACCGCGCCCGGCCCAGCGACGCGCCGAACAGCGCCGACACCGACGCAAACCCGATGGTGCCGAGGCCGAGTAGGCCGACTAGCATGCCGACATGCGGCAGCGTGACCTGAAACAACAGCGACAGCAGCAGCGTCGCCGTCGTCTCTACGAGGACCATCAACAGGGTCACGCTGACCAGTTTCGACAGATAGATGGCCGTGCGCGGTGCTGGCGACAACAACAGAGCGCGCAGGGTGTCGCCCTCCCGCTCGCGTTCGAAGGCGCGGCTCACGCCGACGGTGCCCGACAGGGTGATGGTCACCCACAAGATGCCGGCCACGGCGTCGACCGGCGGTCGCTCGCCGCCCAAGAACGAGAACGCAAAGACCAGCAGCACCACCGCGCCAAAGAAGATCGTCGCGTAGATGAGCTCTTTGGCCCTGAGCTCCACGCGCACGTCTTTGGAGACGAGCAGCATGGTGCTGGCCAGGACTCCCATGGGCCCTATGTTACATCCGATGATGCCGCTTGCCACTAAAGCGCCGCTCAACCGGCTGCGGGGAGGGCCTCTTGGTACACGTCGCTGAGGGCGCGGCCGGCAAGGGGCGCGTTGTAGACGAGACGGCCTCTGTGAAGGACCAGCGCCCGCTGGCAGACTTCGCTCACCGCCGGCAGATCGTGGGTCACGATCAAGAGGATCGCGCCACGCTCGCGTTCCTCGACGAGCAGGCGGCCAAGCGCGGCAACACCGTCGCGGTCGAGGCCGGTGAAGGGCTCGTCTAGGAGCACGAGGTGGGGGCGGTGAATGAGCGCGCGGGCGACGGAGAGCCGCTGCATCATGCCGCGCGAATAGGTGCGGCAGGCGCGGTCGGCAGCGTCGGCGTCGAGGCCCAGGCGCCCGAGCATCTCGTCGGCGCGCTGGTTGGGCGAGGCGACGCCATAGAGCCGTGCGAAGAAACGCAGGTTTTCGCGGCCGGTCAGATCGCCGTAACACAGGCTCTCGTGGGCGACGACCCCGATGCCAGCGCGGGCCTCGGGCGACGTCGGCCGGCCACCGAAGCGCACCGTCCCTGACGACGGCTCACTCTGCGTCGACAGGATCGACAACAACGTCGACTTGCCGGCGCCGTTGGGCCCCAACAGGGCCGCAGCTTCGCCCGCACCCAGCCGAAAGCTCACGTCGTGAAGCGCGCGCCGGCGACCATAGACCCGCCCGACCTTCTCGACCTCGACGTCTACGAACGTCGCTGAAGGCACTCTTTAGCCTTCGGCCTCATACAGCTCCTGGTAGACCTCCGCCAGCCGTTCGACCAGCTCATGCCGTCGCTGAGCACGCTTGGCGACGGTCTTCGGATCCGTCTTGTTCGTCAGCTTGGCCTCGAGCTCCGCAAGCTGCGCCATCAGCTTTTCGCGCTCGGCCTCGAGCTCCGTCACCTGCCGCCTGGAGGCGCTGCGCCCGCTCAGACCCCAGCCGAGAAAGCCGACGAACAGCGCCAGCGCCAGCATCGCGCTACCGATGCGCCAGGTCGGGTTGGAGTGCGGCAGGCCCGTGAGCTGGAATTCGATCGTCCCGCCTGCCGGTGAGCCCGGCCCTCGATAAAGAACGAGCTTGCGGCCTTGCAGCTCGCGATCTTCATGGCTGGTGAACGGGCCCTCTGCGGACAAGCCTGCGATGCGCTCGGTGATGACGTTGAGCTCGCTGAAGGCAACCGGGGTCGACTGCCTGACGGTCAGCTCGCCACCCGAGTAAGGCAAGACGTACATCACTTGCAGCTCGGTGTCACCGACGGGAAGAGGGCCTGACCACACCGCCTCGTGGCCAGTCACGCGGAAGCTCGTCGGCGAGTCCTGCCCGACGGCGGCGCCGACTGCCTCGCGCGGCAACGGCAGATGAATGCCGCCTTTGGCGTCGACGGGCTGGGTACCGCTGTTGCTGAGGCGCCACACCTCGGCGACTTGCAAGGCGTCGTCGCTGATCTCGAAGATGAAGTGGCTACCGCGGCCGATCTCGACGGCGCGGACCTCCGCGGTCACGGCGCGCACTTCGATGATCACCTTCGACCCCATGTTCTCGACGAGCCGAAAGGGTTTGCCGGCGTAGGTGACGCCGTCGCGCAGGATTTCGACCAGGTAGCCGGAGCTGGGCTTGGCGTCTTGGCCTTCGAAGCGCGCGTCACCTGCCGCGTCGGTGCGGGCCTTCATTTCGGTCGCTTTGGGTTCGCCCGCGCGGGCGTGGCCGAGGCGCACGTCGAGCTCGGCGAGTGGTCTACCGTCGCCGTCCTGCGCGTGGACGAGGATGGTGCCGGGTGTGACGCTCTTGTCTGGGCGGCCGAGACCGTCGGTGGTGGGAGCCGCCACACCGCCGCCCGGGAAGACCAACATGACGCGCACGCCGACGTCGGCCGGGGCGACGATGGGCTGCGAGGTGAGCTCGACGTCGCCCTCTTTGGCGCGGGCCACGAAGCTGCCGCCCGCGGGGACGTTGGTGAAAGTTGCACGACCGGCGGCGTCGGTCTTCTGCTTCTGCAAGAGGCCGCCGTCGCCGACCAGCTCGACCTCGTGGTCGACGATGTTGTTGGGTAGGTTGCCACGGATGAGCCGCACGGTGATGGTGCCGGCCGGGACCTGTGGGTCGGGTCGCGGGATGCCGGACATGGCCGCGGCCATGGGTTGCGCTTGCGCCGACGCTGGAGCCGCTGCGAGGAGCGCCCCAAAGAGCATCCAGATCAGTCGCGTCATGCCGAGGCCTCGGGTGCGTCTTCCGACGCTGCTTGGAGTGGCTTGCCGCATTTTTTGCAAAAGGCCGCGTCGGCGTCGTTGGCGGTGTTGCAGGCGACGCACTGGGGCCGATCTTCTGAGGCCACGATGTCGGCCGGGGGGTCGACGACAGCGTCGGGAGGTGGCGTTGCTGCCGTCGCCTCTTCTTCTGCCGTTGGGGCAGCCGTCGGAGCCTCTGGGGCTTTCTTGGTCCCCGCCAGCCGCTGGCGCAGATCGCGCTCGATGAGCTTGTGATAGTCGGCGCCCGCGTCGGTCAGATCGAGCTGCCGCATGACACGCACCGCACGCGCCCGGTAGTTGGCGCTCAGATCTTTGAAGTCGGCATCGGAGACCTTGCCCATCTGATGATCGAACTCGAGCTCTTTGAGCGCCTTCAACAGCGCCTGCTTGTCGCGCTCGAGCTCTTTGCGACGGCGACCGGTAGCAGCGACGATCTCCTCCGGCGGCAGATCCTCGGCGAGCGCACTGACTGCGTGATAGATGAGCCACAACACCCAGCCGAGCGCCAGCGTGCACAGGCCGAGAAAGATCGACGCACCCGTGACTGCATGCGCCGTCAGCGAAGCCCAGACCGTCGCCGCCACAGCGACGATGAGCGTCCCCAAGCCGACGCCGAGAACTTCGGCGCGCGAGAGCCGTCGCTTAGGAGAGCTTGTCGAGCTCGTCATCTAGCTTGTCTTGGTAATCGTCGTCGTCTTTGGACGGCTTGGTCTCGGCGGTCTTGACCGCCTTCTTGTTCACCCAGCGACGGCCGGCATAGATGAGCCCGCCCGCCGCCGCCAGAAGCCCACCGATCGGCAGCACCCAAGCCAGCCGATTGAAGCCGTGGTCTGGCGGAATCCGCAGCACCTCTTGGCCGTAACGCGACAGCTCCCAGTCGAGGATCTGCTGGTCGGCCTGGCCCTGGTCGATGAGCTTCTGCACTTCGAAGCGCCGACGCGCCCCAGGCCCACACTCGCCGCCACACTCGTTGAGCGAGTGCATGCAGTTGCACAGACACTTGAGCTGATGAAAAAGGCTCCGCTCGCGATCACTGCGCGCGATATGCAGCTCGTTGCCCGCCGCCTCCATGCCCATGCCGTCGGCATGCGCCGGCGCCCCCAGCCACATGACCATCAGCAAGGCCACCGTCGCTGCGGCCTTGTCTCCCGGCACCGCTTTCGCCGCCAGCGCATAGGCGCGCTCGGGCAAGTAACAAATGACGGTCCCGATGGCCAAGAGCACGAAGCCGAGCCAGATCCAGTTGACCAGCGGATTGATGACCACCTTGATGTTGGCCAAGGTGCCGTTGCCCTCGAAGCCGTTGAGGATGAGGTAGAGGTCCTCCTTCAACGTCTTGTGAATGTCGACCTCTGTCGTCGGTGGCTCGTCCTCGTGATGGCGATAGGCCCACTTGGCCGGGTGCAGTACGTAAGCGAGCTCGCCGCCGATGAACACCGACGCCGTGGCGGTCACCATCTCTTTCTGGGCGTCAGCGGTCTTCACCAGGCCATCGAAGCGCACCGTGTACTTCCCGAGGGTGACCGACTTGCCCGGCTCCAGCGTGGCCTCGGTCTCGCGCTTGTAGCCGTCGCCAGCAAAGCCGATGAAACACATGACCACGGCGATGTGCACGATGTAGCCGCCGTAACGGCGCTTGTTGCGCCCGACGAGGCCGACGAACGACGTGAAAAAGTCGAGCTTGGTGTTGGCCTGCCTGACACGCGTACCGCGCAGAAACTCTTGCAGGATGGTGGTCATGGTGAAGGCGCACAGGCCAAAGCAGATCACCATCGACGTCACCGGGATCGAAATCGGAATGCCGTGGCCGCTGAGGACCGTCCACTTCTGCCCGATGATCCAGCGCGACCAGCCGCGCAGCTCCGGGACCAGCTGCATGAGGCCTACCGTGCCGACAAAGGCGAGGAGCGGAAAGGTAAACTGCTCGCGCAGGTTCTCGCGCGAGGCCTTGCGCCAGGCGATGAGCGGCCCCACGCCCGTCAGGAACAACAGCATGAGCCCGATGGGCGTCATCCACTGGATGAAGAACGGCGGCCCGACGGTGATGCGCTCACCGACGATCCATTCCGACAGCGTGGGAAACAGGGTCGCGAAGAGGATGAAAAACGCCGCCGACAACAGGATCCAGTTATTGACCAGAAAGACGAACTCGCGCGACAGCCACGAGTCGAGGTCGTTGCGACCCCGTAAGAGTGGCAGTCGATAGATGACGTAGCCGAACGAAAAGATGATCACGAAGGAGATGAAGCAGAGAAAGATGATGGCCAGCTCGGTGTCCTGACCGAAGGCATGCACCGACTGCACCACGCCCGATCGGGTCATGAACGTCCCGATCATCGTCAGCAAGAACGTGATGATCACCAGGCTCACGTTCCAGACCTTCAGCATGCCGCGCCGTTCCTGGACCATGATCGAGTGCAAGAACGCGGTCGAGGTCAGGAACGGCAAAAAGCCGGCGTTCTCGACGGGATCCCAGCCCCAGTAGCCGCCCCAGCCGAGCTCTTCGTAGGCCCACAGAGAGCCCAGCACGAGGCCCTGCGCCAGGAAATACCACGACACCAGCACCCAGCGCCGCGTCGACGCCAGCCAGGAATCGTCGAGGTTGCCGGTGATGAGCGCGGCGATGCCGAACGCGAACGGCACCGTGGCCGACACGAAGCCGAGATACAGCGACGGCGGATGCGTCGCCATGTACGGGTTCTGCAACAGCGGGTTCATGCCCTTGCCGATGCGCGGCGCGTCGGTCAAGAACAGATCGAACGGCCGCTTTTCGAAGATGATGAGCAGCATGAAAAACGCGATGACCGTGTAGAGCACAGCGACGACATACGGGATGAGATCGCGATGGCGCTCTTTGTTGACGTGGATGGCTATCGACGAGAAGACCGCCAGCAGCAACACCCACCACATGATCGAGCCGTCGAGGCCCCCCCAGAACGCGGTCAGCTTGTAGTACCAGGGCATGCTGGCGTCGCTGTGATGCTGGACGTACTTGACCGAGTAGTCGTTGGACATGATGAGGAACCACATCACGGCCGACGAGAGCGTCACGAGCGCGGTGGTCGCGTGCGCCGACAAGATGCCCGCACGCACCAGGCGACGCGAGCCACGCCGGGCGCCAGCGACGCTGGAGGCAATGGTGAAGGCGGACACGACGAGCGAGAGCAGAAGCGCGCCCTCGCCAAACGTAGCGACGGGATTACCGTGCATCAGTTGGTCTCTACGTTCTTGTCGCCGCGGGTGCACATCGACAAGGCGGGGCTACGGCCGCCCTTGGCCTCATACTTCGACGGGCACTTGGCGCTGACTTCCTGTGCGGTGAAGACGCCGTCGTGGAGCTTGCCCTTCAGGACCACCTCGGCGCGATCTTTGAATGTGTCGGGGACGGTGCCGGCGTAGCGCACGCTGATTTCCTTGCCGCAGTTGATGGCGGTGAACTTGTATTCGATCTGCTGATGCTCTTTGTCCATCCGCTTCTGGATGGAGTCCGGCAGGACAAAGCCATGGACTTGCATCTGTTTACCTTGCCATCTCGCCGGCTCGGTCATGACCTCGTCGACGTGCTTGTAGTACTCGAAGGCTTCGCCAGCCGACGACCAGAACAAATAACCGATGCCACAAATGACGACTAGCAGTGTCGCTATGCCGGGGATGATCTTCTTGGCCATGCGGACCTCGGGCAAAGTGTATCGCCGCTAACCCCCGATGACCACCATGTGCTTTCGGGGGCCTCCGGATCCACCACAAGTAAACTCGTGCCCAGCGGTCTTGCCGACCAAGAGGCGCCGCACCCGCGAGGTCAGCTCCTCGTCGCTGGCGCCGGCGCGCAACGAGCCACGCAGGTCGCTGTCGGCGCTGGCATCTAGGGCCAGACAGGCATGGAGCCGGCCAGTGGCCGACACCCGGATTCGGTTGCAGCTGTCGCAAAACGGCTCGGTGACGGCGGAGATGATGCCCACCTGGTGCCCAGCCCAAGGTCCGCCGGCCACGCGCTCATAGCGGGCAGGGCCAGCGCCTGGAAGCGTCGGCAGCGACGAGGATAGTGGGCCAAAGCGCTCGACAAGGCGGGCGCGGATGGTGGCGGCGGAGACGAAATCGCCGGCAGCGAACAGCGCCCCGTCGCCCATGGGCATGAACTCGATGAACCTCGGGGTCAGACCCTCGGTCCAGGCCCACTCGCACAGCGACGGCAACTCGTCGTCGTTGAAGCCGGCCATGGCCACGATGTTGACCTTGGTGCCCACAAAGCCCGCCTGCCGTGCCGCGCCAATGCCGGCCAGGACTAGATCCAGCCGCCCACGCCGCGTAATACGTTGAAATCGCTCAGGATCTAGCGTGTCGACCGAGATATTCAGGCGACACAGGCCTGCGCGCTTCAGCGGCGCGGCCAGCTCGACGAGCCGCTCGCCGTTGGTGGTCATGCTGAGGTCGTCGAGACCCAGCGCGCCGAGACGCGCCACCAGCGCGACCAGATCTTTACGCACGGTGGGCTCGCCGCCGGTGAGTCGCACCCGACGGACGCCGACCGTCATCAGCGCCCGCACCAGCCGCTCCAGCTCTTCGAAGGACAGCACCTCGGACTTGGCGACGAGGTCGACGCCCTCCTCCGGCATGCAATAGACACAGCGGTAGTTGCAGCGATCGGTAAGGGAGATGCGGACGTAGTCGATGGTACGCTGTTTACCGTCGACGAGGGGCAGGCTGGCCATCAGCGGCTCACCTCGAAGACCAGGTGACCGAGCTCGGGCAGGATGAGTTTTTCGATGGCCAAGCGCACCGCCGCCGTCGACCCCGGGGTGGCAAAGACGACCAGTTTGCCATGCAGCCCAGCGACGGCACGGGACAACATGGCGGCCGCGCCAATCTCGGCGTAGGACAGCATGCGGAACAGCTCGCCGAAGCCGGGCAGCTCTTTGTCGAGAAGGCCTGACACGGCTTCGTAGGTCGCGTCGCGGCTGGAGATGCCGGTGCCGCCCGAGGTGATGACTGCGTCGACGTTGCCGTCGCTGGCGAGCTTCCGGATCAAGGCCGCGACCTCGGCCGGCTCGTCGCGCAAAAGGGTGTAGCTCACCACATGGCCGGCCGCCTCGAGGAGGGCCCGCGCGGTCTGGCCGCCGCTGTCGTTCTCGACGGTACGCGTATCGGACACGGTCACCCAATGGACCCTGGCCGAACGCGGCGCATGCCGCTTGTGCTCGACGACGCTCACCTGTGCAGCTCTAGCATAACTCTGGCGCCGAACCGATAGCCGAACCACAGGCTGACCAGCAACAAGGCGGCGCCGAGCACGTGCACGCAGGTCGTCAACGTCTGGCGTTCGAAACGCTCGCCGTAGCGACGGAGAATCCAGGTAAAGAGGCCAAACCAGCCGGCAATGCCGACCATGACGCCGACGCCAAACGGCACGGCGCGGCCGTCGCTGAGCACAAAGCCCGCCGAGCTGAGCATGGTCATCGTCGCAGCCCAGGTGCCAATCAACGTCGGATTGAACAGCGTGATGGAAAAGCCGGTCAAGGCGCTCGGCAGCGCCGCATGACGCCGCTCGGGCTCGGCGCCCGCGTCGGGGCTACGAAACCTGAGGAACAGGATGCCCAGCACCGCCAAGATCACCGTCGCTGCGCCGCGCGAGACCAGATCGATGCTGGGATAGCGGGCCAGGAGGTGCCCAAAGCCCCAGAAGGCCAGCAAGGCATAGCCGCCCTCGGCCACTGCGGCGCCCGCACCGACGGCGACGGCGCTCGCATAACGACGATGGAGGCCGCGGCGCAGGACGATCACCGAGATCGGCCCGGCGATCGGCACCGAGCCGAAAAAGCCGAGCGCGAGGCCCAACGCCAAGGCGATCAACGCTTTGCCCCGATGGTTGACGTCGCTAGCTTTGCGTGGGATGACGCCGCCAAGGAGCCGGCATGAGCCTCAAAGAACGACTGATGGAACGCGGGATGAAGCTGATGGCGGATCCGCGCGTGCTGAAGCTGGTGTCCAACCCAGCCGTCATGAATGTGGTCATGAAGGGCTTTCAGCTCCGCGGCCAGGCCCAGGCCACCGTCGACGCGCAAGTGCGCTCTCTGGCCCGCCGTTTTCACTTGGCCACGCGTGAAGAAGTCGGCGAGCTCAAGCAAACCATCCG
>Ga0123338_10001072_pt1 | contig 26886 bp, 26 predicted proteins | sample grotaG_FD_89793 | JGI IMG/M metagenome (GOLD analysis project Ga0123338, IMG submission 89793) | Glacier valley bacterial and archeal communities from Borup Fiord, Nunavut, Canada, to study Microbial Dark Matter (Phase II) -... | ecosystem: Environmental > Aquatic > Freshwater > Ice > Glacier ...
AACCACAAAGGGCCGTAACCACGCCGCCGGGAAGCATTGTAGCCAAGAGTGAAAGAGGTAAGGCAAAGAAAACCGGTCGTCAGCGGCAGCAGGTACTTCGTCGAAATCAGAAATCCCAAGCCGAGCGCGGATACAATGCCCGCGTAAGCAGGCCAGCATGCCGGACACATCAGTTTCGGCAAGAGTGAAACTCCAATGCCGGGAAGCGCGGCGGCGGTCTGTCTCACCCTCGGGTGTGTCATATCAGTGAACTCTCCTGTTCCATACTCGCCAGAATTGGGCAATCCTCTGACGCGCAATTCTCGCATTGCTCCACCAGTCCCCGCAGAACTGTCTTCATCGCAGCTAAAGTTCTCATCTTGTGTTCAATGTCGGCAATCTTACCTTTGGCACGCGTGCGGATATCCGTGCAGTGTTGCTGCGGATCCACACGCAAAGCCAGAAGCTCTTGAACCTCATCCAGTGAAAAACCGAGTTCCTGAGCCCGCTTGATGAATCGCAGCCGTTGCGCCGCCTCAGGTGGAAACTGGCGATATCCCGCAAGGGTTCTCGGCGGGGCTGGCAATAGTCCCCTGCGTTCGTAATAACGCACCGTTTCAAGATTTACACCGCCCAGTTGCGCCAAGCGGGTACTGCTCAAGTGCTGCATACAATCCCTTCCGGTCTCTCTACAACAACTCTAAACCCGGTACCTGGGTACGGAGTCAAGCGACTTAAGAAAGAAAAGTATGATCGATTTAGTTCCCGTTTCGAATCCATACCCGGGAAGCTGCGCTTAACTCCGCGCCGGCTTTCTCGGTTCGCACTTTCACCTGCTGTAAATCAGCCTTCTGATCGCTCTTGCTTTCAAACGTCAGCCGGTACTGGTTCTGCAGCCGCTTACTCAAATCATCCAGATACGGCGCAAATGCCACTGGATTCTGAAAGCCCTGCCAGTAAGCCTCGCCGCCTGTCTCATCACCCAAACGTGACAGATAACTTTGGCCGAAGTTCATCTGATAATACGAATGCCCGGAATGCCCAGCGCTTCCGTAATAGATGGAATGCACAAGAATTCCCGCCTTCTGAGCATCCTGAATTGCACGCATCAGGTAAGGGTTCTGCAAATCGCCGCCATAATAAAGCGAATCGATTCCGCTTGAAACCATCAACACTTCCCGCCGCCCCGCGAATGGTGCCCACTTCTTAATCCGCTCGCTCAGAGCTACGTAAGGGCTGACCGCCACACCCGCTGTCCCGATTGGCAGCCGTAAACTCTTTGCCGCCGCGTCGTGATCCGGCGTAAACGCATGCAACGGAAGCGTCGTCCCATTCCGCATATAATCTACGCCAATTTCCGTACTCGCCGGTTGCGCTCTCATAAACTTGCGCAAATCGTCTAATTGCAGCCCCAAATCCGTGTCAGATCCGTCGTCGATCATCACCAAAAGCTGCAACGCGCCGCGCTCCGGCCGCCAATCCCCTACCGGCACCTGGTTCTTTCCCAAGTACACCTCAACATCGGCCTTACCAATCTCCGGCACTGCTTTCTGCCGGTGTCCTTCCGCCGTCACAACCATCGAAGCCACCTGCGCCCACGCCGACGCCGCTACCAGGAAACCAACAAGAATTCGCATATTAAAGTAGATGATCCCGCGTGCGAATTCGTTCCGGCCGAACCACGCCCCTACTTTGCCGAACCGGAATCGCCCCTCGGCTCACCTTTCCTTCTTCGGCCACCCGCAGCCACCACGCCCTTCTTCTTTGCCGGAACCCCGCGCGGACGCTCCCGCTTTGGCGCGCGCCCCCGCACCGTCAATAACACCGGCGTCCCATCGAAGCCAAACCTCTTGCGTAACTGATTAATCAAATATCGTTCATGCGAAAAATGCAGCGGCCCCTGCCCGTCCGTGAAGAAAATAAAGTGCGGTGGACGTATCGAAGCCTGCGTAACATACAGCACCTTGCGCTCTTCAAAGTGCAGGCTTTCCACAAATCGGTTCAACTCGCCGGTAGTCACGCGCTTGCTCGCCGAATCGTACACGCGCTTGATCACCTTGAACAACCCGCTCACACCCTGGTTCTCTTTGGCTGAAAGAAATTCCACCGGCGCATATTCCAGAAACTTCAAATCATCCCGCAGGTTGCGCTCAAACTCCCGCTTATGCCCTTCGCCGATTAAATCCCACTTATTCACGCAGAGCACCATCGCGCGCCCGCCCTCGTCGCCATAGCCGCCGATCGTCGCATCGCTCCCCACCACGCCCGCTTCCGCATCCATCACCAGCAGCACCACGTGCGCCATCCGAATGCTGCGCCGCGCCATGATCACGCTCAGCTTCTCCGTCATTTCATGCGTCTTGCCTTTGCGCCGAATCCCCGCCGTATCCACAAACAGATATTCCTGCCCGTTGTGCGTCACCTGCTCATCTACGGCATCGCGCGTAGTCCCGGCAATGGGGGAAACAATCGAGCGCTCCTTCGACGTCAGCGCATTCAGCAGCGTCGATTTCCCCACGTTCGGACGCCCGATAATCGCCACCTTAATCACACCCTTTTCAGGCTCGGTATCTTCCTTCGGAAACAGCGCCGTCACGTGCCCCAGCAAATCTTCAACGCCGATATTGTGCTCTGCTGAAACCGGGTAAATATCCGCAATTCCCAGCGAATAGAAATCGTGCGCCAAATCCTGCTTCTTCCCCGTATCCGCCTTATTCACCGCCAGCGTCACTGGACGCCCCAGCTTGCGAAGCATCTGCGCCAGATCCCGGTCGCTCCCCGTAATTTCAGACCGCCCATCCACCAGAAAAATAATCTGGTCCGCCCCTTCCAGCGCAAACTCCGCCTGCTTCAAAATCTGTGACGGAATATACTCTTCGTCCTGCACCACAATGCCGCCCGTATCGATCAGTTCGAACGGTTTGCCATCGAACTGCGCTTGCCCATGGATGCGGTCCCGCGTAATCCCCGGCTCATCGCCCACAATCGACCGCCGCTCTCCCGTAATCCGGTTGAACAACGTCGATTTCCCCACATTGGGCCGCCCTACAATCACTACAGTTGGCATCTTGATAAGGTCTCTCTACTATCGAATCACATTAGCCGCGAGGATCAGCCTCTAATTTCAACACTCATGACCTGCAAAACCTGCAAAATAGCCATGCAACAGGAGCAGCACCGGCATCTGTGCCACGGCAATAGGAAGTGGCGCTGCCCACGTTGCAAACGCGCCAAAATGCAAAAACCGAAAAAAGTGCGCGGCAAGAGCTGACGCCTGAAATCACCGGCACCTCCCACGCAACAAAGCCCCCGGTTGCCCTTCTCGTTCTCCGCGGCCACCCTCTCCAACCAATATCCGTTTTGCACCCGGCAAGTAGATGTAATAGTCCAATCGTTTCTGCCAGTAGCGCTGGCTCATGGCTGGTTCCTTTGACCTAGATCAACCCCTTCCAGAAAATTGCCGTATCGCACCAGCTTCTATCCGGAAACATCGCATACCTGGGAATCACGCCCACGCGTGTCCAGCCAAGACGGCTATAAAGCTTCTCAGCGCTGCCGCCCACCACCGTATCTAAAACAAGTAGTGTCTTCCCGGCACTCCTCGCCGCCCTCTCTGCTTCGTCCATCAACATAGCGGCCACCCCGTGCCCCCGCGCTGACCGCTTCACCAGCAACTTCGCAACATCCGCCCGATGCGGTTGGTTGGGCGGCATCGCAGTCACAATCTGCACTGTTCCCAACAGTTCGCCATCCAAAAACGCAGCTAGTAAAATGCGCTTGCCCTTCCGCACCTCATCGAACACCGAAGCGTAAAACTCCTCAGCTTCGCCGCGCGAAAATGGCCACAGAAAACTGACCGACGCGTTGCCGTCCACGCAATCCAACAACACTCCCGCGAGTGCTCCTAAATACTGCTGGCATTCGTCCCCGCTAAGCCGCCGCACCTCAGTCATTTAAGAAAGAGTACGACACCAGTAACCTTACACTCTGTAACCTCAGCGCCAACATGGATCCCCGACTGACCAACAGCCGCTTCCCCCGCTCCCGCGCATACCACCCGGAGTGGATAATCGCGGGCACAAGCGGCGGAGCCAACCCGCTCTGGCTCACTGAATGGTTGTGCACCGCAATGGACCTGCGTTCCGGAATGCGAGTGCTGAATCTGGGCTGCGCCTGGGCCATGTCTTCTATATTTCTCAAGCGCGAATTCAATGTTCAAGTCTGGGGCACCGACCTATGGTTCAGCGCTTCAGAAAACCTGCAGCGTATCCGCGATGCCGGCGTGGAATACGGCGTCTTATTCACGCAGACCCCCGATCGATTCCTTCCCTTGTTTCGGAACCGATCAGCACTATCTCAACTACCTGGCCCGCTTCGTCACGCCGAACGGCACCCTCGCAATCGCCAGCGCCAGATTAATACGCGAAATTGAAAGAGAGCCCGGCACTTTGCGCGCCTGGTGGGAGCCGGAAATGTGGTGTTTGCATTCCGCCGCGTGGTGGCGCCGCCATTGGGAACGCACAGGAATTATGGAAATCGACTTGGCGGGTTCCATGCCTGACGGCTGGCAGCACTGGCTTCAATGGCAGAAGGCAATTGCCCCGCACAACCGAACTGAGATCGACGCGCTCGAAGCCGATCATGGCAACTATCTGAGTTACGTCAGCCTCGGACGCCGCCGTCCCGATGCGAAACTCGATGACGTGATTACCGCTGTACCCACGGAGTACACCCCACAATCGCTCCTTCACTGAGCGTTCACAGAACTCAAAATTTTATTTTTCCACGCAGTAACTGACCGCACCCACGCAACTCCGCCCAAACCCGCCCCCGCGTCAGCTATGCTCTCTACCGAAAGGAGCATCTCCATGCAAGCGTCCGAACTCCCCGATTATTCGCCCGATCCCACCCTCACCCCGGATCAGCATCACATTCTGGCATTGCTCGCCGAAGGCAACTCCATCACTCAGGCCGCCGACGCCGTCAGCATCCACCGCAACACGGTCCGCAACTGGCGCAGAAGCGTTCCCGCGTTCGCGCGCGAGATGGAATTTGCCGTTCGCGAACAGGCTTTGGTTTGGCATGAGCAAGCAACCCAACTCGCGCCTCTTGCCGCGGTGGAATTGGAAAAACTGCTCACCAGCCCGGAAACGCCTCCTGCCGTACGTCTCCGCGCGGCTCTGGCCATACTGAAGATCGCGTCGGAGCCAAAAATTCAACCGCTCCGCGCCATCGTCCACACTACGGTCGATCTCGAAACCACGCACGGCCAAATCCTTGCCTTAAAAAAAGTAGTCCAACGTGTGCAACCGCCTCACATCGAAAACGATGCACAATCTTGCACAACGGGCACAATCCGCCGTCCCCCGGAACCAGGCCGGAACTCTACCTGTCCTTGCGGGTCTGGCCAGAAATATAAACGATGCTGCGGTTCGGGTACTCATTTACAGGCAGCCGCCTGACGCCCAACTTGCGATGAACCTCCGTTAATGTCCCCTGAGCGAAACTAATGGCTTTGCTGTAGAGTTTGAACCGTTAGGAATCGCAATCATGAATCGCAATTTTCATTTAGCAGTGGCTCTCCTTTTTTGCGCGGCTTTGGTCAGCCCCATTGCGGCTAAGAAACCGGTCAAGCCAGTTCCCTCCGTCCAAGTTCCCCAAATTACAGCAGATCAAAAACTTGATCAGCTCCTGAACCGTCTCACGTTCGGCGCGCGACCGGGCGATATCGATCGAATCCGCCAACTGGGTGCCGAAGGTTTCGTCAACCAGCAGCTCCACCCGGAATCCATCCCGGAAAATCCCGCTCTTGAAGTCAAGCTGGCCCCCCTCGAAACTCTTCGGATGCTGCCGTCTGAAATGGTCGTCAAATACCCGCCCGCTCAACAGATTCGCGCAATGGCTAAAGGCAACCAGCCATACCCTACTGACCCCGAAACGCTCCGCGTCGTCCAGCGCTTTATTGATCGTTATAAAGCCAAGCTGGCCCAAGGCAAGCCCGATCCCGACAATATGACGGATGACCGCCCGCCCGCCGACCTCGAAAAAGCCGCACAAACACTCGCGCCCGCGGATCGCCAGACTTTCCAAAACGGTACCCCGGCACAAAAGGTCGCTCTCTTCGAATCCCTTTCCGCCACCCAGCAATACAATCTTCTGGACGCCATGCCCCGCGGCAAGCGTCAGGCGCTTTACACCGTAGCCTCGCCCCAGCTCCGCCGCCGCATCCAGTTGCTCCAGGGCGGCCCCCAGCAGGTGGTCAACTCAGACCTGGCGGAAGGCAAGCTCTTCCGCGCCGTCTATTCCAATCGCCAGCTTGAAGAGGTTCTCACGGATTTCTGGTACAACCACTTCAACGTCTTCCTCGATAAAGGCGCGGACCGCTACATGGTCACCACCTATGAGCGCGATGTCATCCGCCCGCACGTGCTCGGCAACTTCAAAGATCTGCTCCTCGCCACAGCCCAAAGCCCCGCCATGCTCTTCTATCTCGATAATTCCCAATCCGTGGCGCCGGGCACCGATCGCAAACCGAACGGCAAAAAGCCCTCGCGCGGCCTCAACGAAAATTACGGTCGTGAGCTGATGGAGCTTCACACCTTAGGTGTCGATGGCGGCTATACCCAGCAGGATGTCACCGAAGTTGCCCGCTGCTTCACCGGCTGGACCATTAAAGAGCTGCGCGGCGGCGGCGTCTTCCAATTCAATGAGCGTGTTCACGATCAAGGCGAAAAAACAGTTCTCGGCGTTAAGATCCCAGCCAACGGCGGCATCAACGATGGCCTGAAGGTCATCGATATCCTGGTTCACCACCCCGCCACCGCACAGTTCGTTTCGAAAAGTCTGGCCATCCGCTTCGTTTCCGACAATCCGCCGGCATCCTTGATAGATCGCATGGCCGCCACCTTTACCAGGACCGAAGGCGATCTCCGGGCCACCATGAAAACCATGTTCGATTCCCCGGAATTCTACGCCCCGGCCAGCTATCAGACAAAAATAAAATCGCCTTTCGAAATGATGGCCAGCGCGCTCCGCCTCACCGGCGCGGACGTTGATTACGGATTCAACCTCATCCAACAACTCAACACCCTGGGCGAGCCCCTTTATAGAAAAGTGGAACCCACGGGCTACAGCAACAAAGGTTCTGACTGGCTGAACAGTGCCTCTCTTTTAGCCAGAATGAATTTCGCGGTAGCTCTCTCAGGCAACAAAGTTCCAGGAACAAAGGTAGAAGCCAAGCCCGAAATAGCTCAAATGCTAGGCGGCCCCAACTTCCAGAAGCACTAACACTACCGGCGCACTTTGGCCGGGAAAAGTCTTACAGGAGAACTCAAATGCCCCAATCCCGCCGCATCTTCCTTCGCAATGCCGCCCTGGCAATGGTCGGCATCGGCACCGCGCCAGTCTGGCTGGAACGCGCTCTCTACGCGCAGGGTTCCCCCAGCCGCCGCAAGAAAGTCTTGGTCGCCATCTTCCAGCGCGGAGCCGCCGACGGTCTCAACATCGTAGTCCCGCATTCCGAACAGGCCTACTATGATCTCCGCCCCACAATAGCCATCCCCCGGCCCGGTTCAGGCGATAACGCAGCCATCGATCTCGATGGCCACTTCGGTCTCCACCCCGCGCTCGCTCCCTTTAAGACGCTCTTCGATCAAGGCCAGCTAGCGGTAGTCCACGCCGCCGGCTCCCCAGATCCCACACGCTCCCACTTCGATGCGCAGGATTACATGGAATCCGGCACCCCCGGCCTGAAAGCCACCACCAGCGGCTGGCTGAATCGCTCTCTGCTGCTCGAAGCAGGCAAAGCCTCCCCCGTGCGCGCACTTTCCATGGGTGCCACGCTCCCCCGCACCATGCAGGGCCCCATCCCCGCAATCGCCATGGAAAGCATCGGCAACTTCCAGGTGAAAGATGCCGCGGCAGCCAAGGCCTTCGAATCTCTTTATCAAGGCTCAACCGATCAAATCCTGAACGGTGCCGGGCGAGAAGCTTTTGAAGCCGCCGCGCTCCTCCAATCCATTCAAAAGACCCCCTACCAACCGGCCACGGGCGCCAACTATCCCAAGAGCCGCTTCGGTGACAACATGCGCCAGATCGCGCAGCTCATCAAATCCGGCGTAGGCGTCGAAGTCGCCTTTGCCGACGTTGGAGGCTGGGATCACCACGTCAACGAAGGTCCACTTCTGAATAACCTGCTGAAAGACTTCGGTCAATCGATCGCGGCCTTTCACGCCGATCTAGGCGACCGCATGGAAGACGTAGTCCTGGTCACCATGTCGGAATTCGGCAGAACCGCAAAAGAAAACGGAACAAGGGGCACGGACCACGGCCACGCCAACTGCATGTTCGTTATGGGCGGCAACGTTCAGGGCGGCAAAGTCCACGGCCCCTGGCCCGGTCTTGCCACCGAACAACTCTACGAAAATCGCGACCTCGATATCACCACGGATTTCCGCGCCGTGCTCGGCGACCTGGTCACCGGCCATCTGGGCAACAAGAACCTGCGCGCCGTATTCCCGAATTACAAAGGAAACGTCTTGCCGCTGCTGAAAGCCTAGCCTTCGCTCAATTCAAGCGTCTTCCCCTTCTCTCGAAGAAAATAAGACTGGCCGCGAAGAGTCTGAGAGGAGACGATCGATCCCAGATCCGTCGTGGCAATCGTTGCATTATCGATCAGAATCGAAAAAAGTCCTGCCACAGCGTTGCTTCCAGCGGAGGCATTTCGAGATGCTGATCGATGCTTTCTAGCGCCGACGGACGCCGCAAAATGATAAACGGCATAACGTTCGTCGAGAGCCCGTTCGATAGCTTGGGTGTCCTGGATATCGCCGACCATCAATTCAACATCGGGGTGCAGGTATTCCGGAAGCCTCTGTCCCGGCCCGTGAACCTGTGGGGCTAGATTATCGAACACCCGCACCTTGTAACCGGCACCGCCTGTAATTTACAGGTGTTGATTCATGTCCGTCACAACGTCGTGATCTTCCTTCTACAACAACATACCTTTTGGGTAAGAAGTGGCTATCGGGATGCTGGATTGGGGCGTTCAATGTGAATAGATTTACTTACCTGTCGAATAGTGTGTAGGGTCTTTTTGGTTCGAGTAATCTGCTGTAAAAGCCCTAGCCCGCTTGCCCTCGACACGGCATGTATAAATTTTTCTTATCGTAAGATAATTTGCTATTTGCTCCACAAGCAGTACACTAAAGGTGTCTTCATGGTTTCAATCGTCCTTCTTTCCGTTATTAACCGCAGGGTCGTCGTAAGCGACCCTGTCTGAGGCGGATCGATCTTCGGTTCAGCCACTGGCAGGGTGTAGACTCTGCCGGTGGCTTTTTCTATTTATAAAGGTCAAACTTTTATGTCGAAACTGATGAGCGGTGCGCAGATCCTTCTTGAGTGCCTTGCCAGGGAAGAGGTAGATTGCTTCTTCGGCTATCCCGGCGGCGTCACGCTTCCCCTCTATGACGCCCTTTACGATTCTCCTGTGAAGCACATCCTGGTCCGGCATGAGGAGAACGCTGTTTTCGCGGCCGAGGGGTACGCGCGTACCACCGGCAAAGTAGGGGTTTGCTGTGCTACTTCCGGACCCGGCGCCACGAACCTGATCACCGGGCTGGTGGATTCTTTGTTGGATTCAATTCCCATCGTCGCCATCACCGGCCAAGTGTCCAGCCATCTTATCGGGAGCGACGCTTTCCAAGAGGCCGATACGTTTGGCATTACGCGCCCCTGCACCAAGCACAATTACATGGTGCAGCGCCTGGAAGACCTGCCCCGAATCATCCACGAAGCGTTTTATATTGCGTCCACCGGCCGACCCGGTCCCGTGCTGGTGGATATTCCGAAAGATATCTTCCAGGCCAAAGGCGAGTACACGCCCGTGGATACGATTCATCTTCCCGGTTACAAGATTTTCACGGAAGGCCACGCCGGCCAGATCCGGCGCGCTGCCCAGATGATTTGGGAAGCCGAACGCCCCCTGGTCTACGCGGGCGGGGGAATCATCGCGTCCGATGCGAGCGGCGAACTGCGCGAACTGGTCGATTTGGCCGCGCTGCCCTCCGTGTGTACGCTGATGGGTTTAGGCGCTCTTCCCGCAGACCATCCGCAATACATCAGCATGCCTGGCATGCACGGCAGCTATGCCGCTAATATGGCAATCACGGAAAGCGACCTTCTGATTGCGCTCGGGGTTCGCTTCGATGACCGGGTCACCGGGAAGCTCGCCGCTTTCGCCCCCCGCGCGAAAATCATTCACGTGGATATCGATCCCGCCGAGATTGCGAAGAACCGCGTACCGGACGTACCGATTGTGGGAGATGTAAAGCACGTTTTGCAGAAACTCACGAAGGTGGTAGCAGAGCTGAAGCCTGAAATGGAGGCTGGGACAGCCAAGGCGCGCGCCGCATGGCAGAACAGAGTCCACGATTGGCAACAGCAACATCCATACGATCGCCGCCGTTCCGAAACCGAAATTAAACCGCAGCACCTTATCTCCGAAATTGATCGGCTCTCCGCCGGCGAAGCCATTGTCTGTACCGATGTGGGACAGCATCAGATGTGGGCCGCGCAACTGATTCGCTTTAATGAACCGCGGCTTTGGATCAACTCCGGCGGGCTTGGTGCAATGGGTTTCGGGCTACCTGCGGCCATAGGCGCCCAGTTTGCGCGCCCGGATAAGCTGGTGTTCGCCATTGTCGGCGATGGGGGCTTCCAAATGTCCATCCCGGAACTGGCGACGATGGTGAATTATGGCCTGCCTATCAAGATCATCGTCATGAACAACGGGCACCTTGGCATGGTGCGCCAGTGGCAGGAGCTTTTCTATGACAACCGCCTGAGCCAAGTCAAGCTCGATTGCTTCCCGGATGCCGAGAAACTGGCTTCCGCGTACGGGTTTAGTGGCAGCACTGTTACAAAACCCGGCGATTTGGCCGCGGCTCTCGATATAGCTATCCGCGAACCCGGTCCGTATCTGCTCAACGTGATGGTCACGCAATTTGAAAACGTTTACCCGATGGTTCCTGCCGGAGCCGCTATCAGCGACATGGTACTGACTCCCGTGGCGGTGGCCTAATGCAACAAGTTATTTCGGTACTTCTCGAAAACCAGCCGGGTGCGCTGTTGCGAGTGACCGGTTTGCTCTCTGCGCGTGGATACAACATTGAGAGCCTTACCGTGGCGCGCACGATGGACCCGGACCTCTCCCGCATGACGATTGTTGTCGATGTCGAAGAGCGCCTTCACGCCCAGGTGATCAAGCAAATGAACAAGCTGATCAACGTGCTGCAGGCAAGTGAGATGTCCGGCGAAAATTCGGTGACGCGCGAAATGATTCTGCTTCACGCTCGCCCGACGCATCAGGACCGGGCCGCGGTGCTGAAAGAAGCCGAAATTTTCGGTGCGCGCGTGGTAGATTCCTCGACCGATGGATTCGCGCTCGAAGTGACAGGCGAAGCCGGCACGCTTGAGGAATTTATCGGCGTGATGAAGAGTTATGGCGAAATAGAAGTAACGCGTTCCGGCGCAATCGCGGTCTCGCTGGAAACAAAAAAACTACGCCTGCAACCGCCGGTGCCTACGCGAACTTTCGTGCGCACCGAAATCCCGGTTGAGGAAATGGACGGAGTCCCCAATGGCTGAACCAACGCAGAAAGCAAAACGATATTACGAACAAGACGGAGATCTCTCCTACCTGACGGGGAAGACCGTAGCTATCATCGGCTACGGCAGCCAGGGCCACGCGCACGCGCTCAACCTGCGCGATTCCGGAATAGACGTGATTGTCGGCCTATATGGCGGCAGCCCTTCCTGGAAGAAGGCGGAAGGCGCCGGTCTAAAAGTGATGAGCGTCAGCGATGCCGCGAAAATAGCGGACATCACCATGGTTCTGGTCTCCGATCACATCCAAGCTGACCTTTACGATCACGAGATTGCGCCGCACATGACGAAGGGCAAGACGCTGATGTTCGCCCACGGCTTCAACATCCACTTCGGCTTTATCAAGCCCCCGGCCGATGTCGATGTCAGCATGGTTGCTCCGAAGGCCCCTGGACACAGGGTGCGCGAGCTCTTTACCGAAAATGTAGGCGTGCCGGCGTTGGTGGCCGTTCACCAGAATCCTTCGGGCAAGGCTCTCGAGACGGCGCTCGCGTATGCCCGGGCCTTAGGCTGTCTGAAAGCCGGAGTGATTGAAACGCACTTCAAAGAAGAAACCGAAAGTGATCTTTTCGGCGAACAGACCGTCCTGTGCGGGGGGGTGGGCGAACTGATCCGCGCTGGATTTGAAACACTCACGGAAGCGGGCTACGCCCCGGAAATCGCCTATTTCGAGTGCTTGCATGAACTCAAACTGATTGTAGACTTGATCTACGAAGGCGGTCTGGGCTACATGCGCTATTCCATCTCCGACACGGCCGAGTATGGCGATTACACACGCGGCAAGCGGTTGGTGAACGATGAAACGCGCCGCGAGATGAAAAAGATTTTGAGCGAAATTCAATCCGGAGAATTTGCTACGGCCTGGCTAGCGGAAAACAAAGCTGGCCGCCACAAGTTCCTGGCGATGCGGGCCGAAGCAGCCGATCAACCGATTGAAAAGGTGGGCGCGGAGTTGCGCGCAATGATGCCCTTCCTGAGGAAGAAAAAAGAAGCGGGAGTCCCGGTAGCAAGCAGCATGTAGGCAAGAGCTCTTCTTATGAAAATCTCCACGTTCGACACCACGCTCCGGGACGGCACGCAAGGCGAAGCCGTCTCCTTCTCGGTCGATGACAAGATCCTGATTGCACAGAAGCTGGACGAACTGGGGATTGACTACATCGAAGGCGGTTGGCCCGGGTCCAATCCAAAAGACAAGGAATTCTTCAGCAGAGCCAAACAGGTGAAGCTGCAGCATGCCAAACTAACCGCCTTCGGTGCGACGCGCTTCGCAAAGAATCCGGTACATGAAGACCAGAATGTACGAGCGCTTCTGGAAGCAGAGACCCCGGTGATCAGCATCTTTGGAAAATCCTGGGACTTCCATGTACGGCGTGCTCTCAATATCTCGCTGGATGAAAATTTAGCGCTAATCTCTGAAACCGTTCACTATGTGAAACAGCGGGGCCGCGAAGTTGTTTACGATGCCGAACACTTCTTCGATGGCTATATTGCAAATCCCGACTACGCCTTGCGCACTCTCGAAGCCGCCCAACAAGCCGGTGCCGATGTACTCTGTCTGTGCGATACAAACGGGGGCACACTGACCGGCCGCCTGACGGAGATTATCACTGAAGTTCGCCGAAAGTTTGAAGGCACATTAGGGATTCACGCGCACAATGATTCGGATGTGGCCGTAGCCAACACCATAGCCGCGGTGGAACAGGGCGTCACGCACGTACAGGGCTGCCTGAACGGGTATGGCGAACGCTGCGGCAACGCAAACCTGGCCTCTGTTTTGGCAAACCTGGAGCTGAAATTAGGCCACACCACAATCGGTCCCGATAAGCTCGCAAGTCTGACGCAGGTGGCCAGATTCATAGCGGAACTGGCCAACCTGCCGCTGAGGCGCGACACGCCGTTCGTCGGGGTGAGCGCCTTCGCGCACAAAGGCGGCGTGCACGTGAGTGCAGTGCTGAAAGATTCTGCCACCTACGAACATATTCACCCCGAAGCGGTGGGCAACCGCCAGCGCGTGTTAGTGAGCGATTTGTCCGGGCGCAGCAATGTCCTGTACAAGCTCAAACAGCAAGGTCTGGGCGAACTGCTCACGGAAGCAGCCCGCCGCGAGGTGCTGGACCGGATTAAGGATATGGAGTACCTGGGCTATGAACTGGAAGCCGCCGAGGGCACGTTCGAACTCCTGGTGCGCGAAGCACTTCATCCCGGCGTCAACTTCTTCAGTGTCGAGCACTACGAAGTGACAACCCGCGCTGGATCGTCCACGGCAACGGTGAGTATCACGACGCACGATGGCGCGCAATCCGCAACGGCCACTGGTCATGGCCCGGTGAATGCGCTCGATCTCTGCCTGCGCAAGTGCCTTTCGAACCTTTATCCGCAAATTGCTGAGGTGCGCCTGACCGATTACAAGGTAAGGATTTTAGATTCCAAGAAAGGCACTGCGGCTAAGACACGCGTTTTAGTCGAATGGTCCGATCACCGCAAGAGCTGGTCGACTGTCGGTGTTTCGGATGATATTATCGAAGCCAGTTGGAACGCGCTATTAGACGCGATCCGCCTGGAACTGATGCGTATCACAGAGAAGGACGATACGGTCGATAAGGCCGTGGAAGATTACTGCTGGGGCGTGTGATACGGTATGGCGATGATCCGCACTCTCGCCGCCATTTTCCTGGCTCTTCCTCTGTTGGCTCAAAATCCGCATCTCACCACGAAGGCAGATGTCGATCGCCTCATGAAAGAGCTTTCCAACTGGGGCCGATGGGGCAAGGCCGATCAGATTGGCTCCGTTAACCTGATCACTCCCGCCAAGCGCAAACAGGCGGCGGCTTTGGTTACCGAGGGGGTTTCCGTCTCTTTAGCTCGCGACACTGAGACCGAAAAGGCCGCCGACAACCCGTCGCCCTTTGCTCATAAGTTCACTTACACCGGCGCGAAGCCGCTAGGCCAGTTCGTGCTCGATAATTATGCAGTTGATTATCATGGACAAGCTCACACGCACATGGACGCGCTCTGCCACATGTTCTATGAAGGCAAGTTTTATAACGGCAACGCGCAAAGCACGGTGACGGACAAAGGCGCGCAGCAGCTAGCGATTACTAACTTTAAAAACGGTATTTTTTCGAGAGGCATCCTGGTAGACATTCCGAAACTGAAGGGCCTCCCTTACCTGGAGCCGGGAACCGCAATTTATCCCGAAGATCTGGACGCGTGGGAAAAGAAAACGGGCCTTAAGATCGGGTCTGGAGACATTGTTTTTATTTACACCGGGCGGTGGGCTCGAAGAGCTGCGAAAGGCGCCTGGGATGCCGGATCACAAGCCGCGGGCCTGCACGCAAGCTGTGCGAAATGGTTTAAGCAGCGGGACATCGCAATGATCGGCAGCGACCTGGGCACCGACGTCGCACCCTCGCAAGTCGAAGGTGTAGCCCAACCGCTTCACCAACTTTTCCTGATCGCGATGGGCACGCCGATCTTCGACAACTGCGACCTGGAAGCGCTTAGCAAAGCCGCTGCCGCGCGCAATCGTTACTCCTTCCTGTTAACGGCTTCGCCGCTGCCGGTTCCAGGCGGGACGGGCTCCCCTTTAAACCCAATCGCGACGTTCTAAAGAAGCGTTCCGCGGATCATTTCATCCGCGTTCTTCAAAGCCTCCGGCGTTACGCGCGCGCCGGATAGCATCCTGCCAATTTCCTGGCGGCGACCGTCCTGTGAGAGCTCCTCCATGCGCGCAACGGTCCGACCCTGGGATTCCACTTTTTCTACGCGGTAATGGTGATCCGCGAAGCTTGCGATCTGCGGCAGGTGCGTTACGCAGAGCACCTGATTCACACTGGCCAATTGTTTCAAGCGGCGAGCCACGCCGTCCGCGGCCATGCCGCCAATACCGGTATCCACTTCATCGAACACCAGTGTCCGCAGTGGGCCCTTCTGCACGCCGATCACGCAGGTTTTCAAAGCCAAAGCAATTCGTGAGATCTCACCACCCGAAGCAATCCGGTCCATCGGCTTGGGCTCTTCTCCGCGGTTCGGAGACACCAGGAACTGGACGCGATCGGCACCCGACCCGGTCCAAGCTGTTTGCTCCAGAGCGACTTGAAAAACAGTTCGCTCCATAGCAAGCGACGCCAGTTCTTTCTCCACGCGCAGACCTAATTCCTTAGCTGCGGCCGCACGTACTTTCGTTAACTCCGCCGCTGCGTGCCGATACTCCGTTGCCAAAACGCCAAGCTCTGTGCGGAGGTGCGTCATGCGCTCCCCGGCACCTTCAGCCGCCGAAATCTGGCCACGAACCGTGGCGTGGAATGCGAGAACTTCTTCCACCGTACCGCCGTACTTGCGCTTCAATTTACCCAGCGCGGCCAAGCGCATTTCAATCTCTTCCAGGCGGGCCGGGTTTGCTTCGAATTTACTCAGAAAACTCCGCAGCGTATCGGACGCTTCCTGCACGGCAATCACGGCAGGCTCAAGTGCGATCCTCACCTCATCGAACGATGGATCCTCAAGCTTACGCACCGCGCTCCGCAGCACCGTGTACGCGGAGTCCTCTGCCTCATACAGCATTTCGAACGCGGCACTGGCGTTCTCCAGCAACTTGCCCGCATTCATTTGAATACGCCGCTCTTCTTCCAGTTGAATGTCTTCGCCAGGGGCAAGCGATTCCGCTTCTATCTCATTCGCCTGGAATTGCCACAGGTCCAGCATGCGAAGCTTTTCCTGTTCGGCGGTTTCCAGCTGTTTCAGTTCTGCTTCCGTGGCCCGCCATACCGAAAACGCGTCACGCACTGCCCGGCGCTGCTCACGCGAATGAGCGAAACTGTCCAGAATATCCAGTTGAGCTTCCGGCAGAAACAAGAGCTGTTGATCATGCTGCCCGTGAATATCGCCAAGGTAAGGTGCCAAATCCCGCAGCACGGCAACCGTGGCCGGGCGGCTGCCTACATATACCCGGGACTTGCCACTGGCGAGGATCTCCCGCTCAATCAGCAACTCGCCGTCTTCCACTTCAAACCCAGCGGGTTCCAGCACGCGGCCGATTGCCTTATCGCCAATCTCGAACAGGCCGGATACCCGCGCCTTGGCCGCGCCCGTACGAATCACCTCGCTTGAGGCCCGCCCGCCGAACAGCAGACCGAGAGCATCCACCACAATCGATTTCCCGCTGCCCGTTTCACCGGTCAGCAAATTTAACCCAGGATGAAAGCGCACCCGCAAGCGGTCAACAACCGCGTAGTTCTCAACGGCGAGTTCCAGAAGCATCCGTTGTGATTATAGAAGCCAAGGCAAATTCGTAGGCAAGATATACCTTCTGGAAGACGCTATCCCAGGAAATGCCGAGTGCTTGCAGGCGAGCCGCCTGAGACATGCGTTGTTGCTTCGCAGGGTCGCGCATTAATGTAGCGATGGCATCTGCGAAACCCGCGGCGTCATTCGCCACAAATCCGGTAATACCCGGCTGAATCAAAAACTTGGGGCCGCCACCCGAAGCCACCAAGGTTGGCAAGCCCGAAGCTAGCGCCTCCTGCACTACGTTACCGAAGGTGTCGGTTTCGGAAGGAAATGCAAACACATCCATGTTGGCGTATGCGTTGGCCAAAGACTCGCCCTTCAGAACGCCAGCGAACTGTCCGCGCTTCAAGTTCTGTTCCAACCACTCACGCTGACTACCCTGCCCCACTACTGCGATTCGGAAGCGGTCTAGTCCGCGCGATTCCAACTGACGTTCAATCTCCGCAAGTACACGCACGTTCTTTTCCGGGCTTAAGCGCCCCACGTACCCGATTGTGAAAATATCATCTGTCCGGTTTCGGCGGCTTGGGGAATACAAAACTGTATCCACGCCCCGCTGCATCAGAAACGTGGGCCTATGAGTGCTGTTTTCCAACATGGCAATCAGCTCTGGATTGGGCGCCAGCAGCACCCGAGCGCGACCGTAGAAGTTGGTCAGCAGAGAAAGCGTCCCACGCTCTGACGCAGTACCCACGCGCATTGCCCAGTGCTTTGGCATGAAGGTACCCAGCACGCGTTCCAATCGCCGTGCGCCGAACTCGTGAAGATTGGTGTGCCAACTTGCCACCAGAGGCAAGCCGAGCTGCCATGCCGATATCGCGCCCAACAATCCGCAGTCTCCGGGACCGGTGATATGAATCAGATCCGGCCGGAAGCGGCGCAATTCGCGCTTTACACGCGCAAGATGCCTGAGTGCGAATAGATCGAAGAGCATACCCGCATCAAGCGGTACGGAAACAATGCTGCGCTTGAATTCCATTCGGGTATACAGGCCATCGGTTGCCACTTTCGTCCCCGGCCCGGCATGTACGCTGAAAAACGGGAGATGCCGGTGCCGCGCGAAGCTGTCCAGTTCGCGGCTGGTGAGCGCGACCCCATTCACTTCATGGAAACAGTCCGTGAAGAATGCAACCCGTGGCGCCTTCTCCGTCATGGTTCCACCGGTCATCGTTTTCACCCATCATCCCAAAGATGAATCGCAAAGATAAGAAGACTTGGGTCCCAACTTTCCCGAGCCCGATGGTGTCATATGTTAGCGTAGGAACCAGGGAGAAAAATTGACGTTTGTTGCTGTATTTACAACGGTTTTGGCGCAGGTAAGTTACAAAGAGATAGCGACTGGCATGTCGCCGCTTTCGCTTGGAGTTATTGCGTTGCTGCTGATTTTTTCTGTACTCTCCTGGACCGTCATCTTTTCGAAATGGAGCACCTTGCGGCAGGCGCGCGCGGCGGATAGCCGTTTCCTACGGGCTTTTCGAAAAGCTTCGGGCCTTGAGGCCATGATGGTGGCCAGCGAGCAGTTCCGCCCGGCGCCGATGGTGGGTGTTTTCGAATTCGGTTATGAAGAAATCAGCCGTCAAGTGAAGGCGCGCAGTACCATGACGAACAAGCTGGCGCTGGAACGCACGCTCCAACTGGCTGCGAATGAAGAGGTCGCCAGGTTCGAACAGAACATGAGCTGGCTTGCCACCACAGCCAGCGTGAGCCCGTTTATTGGGTTATTCGGTACGGTAGTGGGAATCATTCGATCGTTTCACGGCTTGGGGGAACAGGGCGCGGTCAGCCTGCGCGCGGTGGCCCCCGGTATCTCGGAAGCGTTGATTGCAACGGCGGTAGGCCTGGCAGCGGCGATTCCCGCGTATATTGCGTACAACTATTTCAGCGCTTCCATTCGCGAAATGGGCGCACGCCTGGATGACTTCGGCCTGGAGTTCATGAACTTGGCGGAACGCAGTTTCGGAGATTAGGAATGGCCTTCTCGTTCTCCAGCGGCGGCCGGGGCAGACGTGGCGGCTCCTCCATGGCTGAAATCAACGTCACGCCTTTCGTGGATGTCCTGTTAGTGCTGTTGATCATCTTCATGATCACGGCACACGTGGTGGAGTTCGGGATTGAAGTAGATGTTCCGAAGACCAAGACCGTCAAGGAGAGTAACAAGGAATTGCCGATTATTATCATCAGCAAGACCGGGCTGGTGTATCTCAACAAAGACGAGGTCAATGTAAATAACCTTGCGGTGTTAGTGCGCGATAAGTACGACACGAAGAAAGGCGTATATCTTCGTGCCGATAAAGAAACGCCGTGGGACCCGATTGCGAAGGTGATGTCTATCCTGGGCGATGCTTCGATCGGTGTAAATGTGGTGACGCAGCTTGAAGAGAAGGCACGATAGCGCGATGGCGCATTCCGACATTCTCGATCAAAGGCAGCCTCTGGGGAAGCCGCTTGCCGGGTCTGTTGTGGCGCATCTGGGGATTGCCGGCGCTCTTCTGTTGAGCTATGCGTTGAAACCGCATGTCGAGACTTTCGGTGAAAAGACCGCCTCATCCGGATCAGTGGGCATTAACATCACCAAGACCATTCCCATCCCGCAGCGGGAAGGCCGAATCAACAAACTGGCTCACGATACGCAGTCGGTTGTGCCGCAGGCTCCCCCCAAAAAGCAAGCACTAACCAGAGAGCCCCCGCCGGACCCGCGCGCGATTCCTCTTCCCAGCCGCAATGCTATAAAGAAGCCGGCACCCCAAACATCCGTCCGCGATATCTACAAGCCTCAGCCCATGCGGCCCAATCAGGTTACTTCCACCACGCCTGAAGCATTGAAGTCTCCCAATTTCGCAATGCAGGGCGCAGGTGGGGTCGGAATCGGTGAGAACACGACACTGGGGAATCGCTTCGGTTATTACGTGGATCTGATGCGCCGTCAGATTGCTTCAAAATGGAACACCGGGGGGATGGCAAACGACGGCCGTAAAGTGCTGCTTACGTTCTCCATCCTTCGCGATGGCACGGTGGAAAACGTTCGGGTAGCGCAGCCATCGGGCAATTATTCGCTCGATACTTCCGCACAACGCGCGGTCCTTGAAGCGAGCCCGCTTCCGCAATTGCCGCAGGGTTATCAACAAAATTCCGCACAGGTTGAACTATGGTTCCAAGTAAAGTAATCCGCCTTTGTTTCTTACTCCAGTTCGCGATAGTTTTGGCATTCGGGCAGGGCAATCTGATCCAGAGTGTCATCAGCAAAGGGGGTGGCAAGCCGAACCTGGCGGTCACGGATTTCCGTGGCTCCGGGGGGGGCCAGCCGCTGATGAACGCCTTCAACGGCACGCTTTATAGCGACCTGGAAACATCGGGATTGTTCAATATGGTTTCGAAGAGCTTCTATCCATTGCAGAATCCGCAACGGCCTGAGGAGTTGAAGCCTACCAGCGGCCAGGGCATGGCATTGGCGGATTGGGCAGGCACGCCGGTAAACGCGAACTGGTTAGCCTTCGGCTACAACTCGGTGCAGGGCGGGCAACTGGTTTTATACGGCTACCTGTATGAGACATCGCAGAAAACCGCGGAGAGCGCGCAAGCTATCGGCAAGCGCTATTTCGGGTCTGTCGATGAAAGTGGTGCACGCAAGGTGGCTCATGAATTTGCGGCGGATATCATCCAGAAGTTCGGTGGTGGTTCCCTGATTGGCAGCCACATTTATTTTGTGAGGGAGAACGGCCGTACGAAGGAAATCTGGCAGATGGATTACGATGGCCAGAATCAAAAGCCGCTCACGCATTCCGGCAGCCTTTCCATCATGCCGGCGGTTTCGCCGGATGGCACCAAGCTGGCGTATACGAGTTTCGCTTCGGGCACTCCGAAGCTGAGTATTATCTCTACCGAATCAGGTCGGCCCCTGCGCTTCTATAATCAGGAAGCTTCGCTGAACGCGACGCCCAGCTTTTCGCCGGACGGCACTACACTCTATTACGCGTCATCCGCCAGCGGGCTTTCCCAGATTTACGCCGCAAATCTGGACGGTACCAACTTCCGGCGCATCTCCGTATCGAAGGCGATCCAGGTGGAGCCCAAGGTCAATCCGAAGGGGGGTGTAATTGCCTTCGTGGCGGGGCCGGGACATCAGCAGATTTATCGCATGAACATGGAAGGAGCCGATATGGAGCGCCTGACCAATGGTGAAGGCGAGGCTTCGAATCCGGCCTGGTCGCCGGATGGCCGCCTGCTGTTATTTGCGTGGACGCGCGGTTATGCCACGGGCGGTTTTAACATCTTCCTGATGGACCCCTCCACCCGCGAATACGATCAACTCACCAGCAATGCGGGCCGCAATGAGAACCCCACTTGGGCACCGGATGGCAGGCATATCGTGTTCACCTCCAACCGGACGGGCAGCTTTCAGATTTATTCCATGCTGGCGGACGGCTCACAGTTGCAGCGCCTGACGAGTGCAGGGGTGAACCGGTCCCCGGTTTGGGGAAAGTAAACGGAAACTTTGGAAGAAGCAAAGAAAAGTACCTACAATAAAAGGCGAACGGAGAGGATTGAAGACAAATGAAAATGAATCGGACCGCCGGAACCATCTGCTTGGCTGCGGCGCTCGCGCTGAGCACGGCCGCTTGTAAGAAAAAGACACCGATTACCCCGCCTACCGCACCGATTGCGCCGAGCAATTCCAACACGACAGACCCGAACGCCGGAAAGCTGAAGCCTGCGATTCTATCGTTTTCGGTGGAGCCGTCTTCGATTGAACGCGGCCAATCGGCCACGCTTCGCTGGTCTGTGAGCAACGCGAATGCGGTTTCCATCGATAACGGGATCGGGGAAGTACAAGGCGCCGGTACGCGCCGGATCACACCTACCGAATCGACAACTTTTCGCTTAACGGCTGCTGGTCCAAATGGAACTATTTCCGGGACGACGACTGTAAATGTAACCGGAGCCGCTCCCGCCAATACGGGTCTTGCGAATGCTGGCACTTTTGACCAGATCGTGAATTCCCAGTTGAGCGATGCTCTCTTCGATTACGACGGAAATACGATCCGTGCGGATGCGCAAGAGGCGTTGAACAAGGACGCCGACGTGCTGAAAAAGATCTTCGCGGATTTCCCGAACCGGAGTGTCATTGTGGAAGGCCATTGCGATGAACGCGGTTCAGCGGAATACAACCTGGGTCTGGGCGATCAACGCGCGTCCTCCGCAAAGGCCTATCTGGTCCAATTGGGTGTGACTGCCGATCGTTTGAAGACTGTCAGCTATGGCAAAGAACGCCCGCAGTGTACTGAGGCGAATGACGATTGCTACCAGCGCAACCGGCGCGCCCACTTCTCGGCCGCACAGTAAGTGAAGGAACGACCATGAATATTTCTCGTTTCGCCGCGACAATATGCTTCGCTGTCGTTTCCGCCGCATCGGCATTTGCGGCTAACAAGGAAATGATTGAACTGCAGCGCGATGTAGCGCAATTGCAGGAACAGACCCGTCTTCTGCAGCAATCGATCGATACGAAGATGGCTCAGTTACAGGTGCTGGCGCAGCAATCGCTGGATTCGTCGAACCGCGCAAATACGTCGGTCGCAGACCTGGCGCGGTCGGTCCAGGCGAGCGGCGCTGACATTGGGAAGCAGGTGCTACAGCCCATGGCGGCTCTTAGCACCCGCATCGATGGAATGGCGCAAGATCTGCAATCGCTGCAGGCCGGAGTTGCCGATCAAAGCGCGCGCATGGCGAAAATTCAGCAGCAACTGGTGGATATGAAGAACGCGATGTCCACCATGCCCGCTCCGGGTTCCGTACCCACGTCCGGCAGTGCGCCACCTGTCGGCGTGCCATCCTCCGGCGCACCGCCGATGACTGACCCGACTGCACCGCCGATTTCCGCCTCGCAGTTATGGCAGAATGCCAAGCGTGATATGGACAGCGGCAACTCCGATCTTGCCTTGAATGAATTTCAGGATTATCTGAAGTTCTACCGGACCACGGACCTTGCGCCGAATGCGCAGTTCAACATTGGACAAATTCACTACACGCAACACAAGCTGGATGTTGCGGTGAAAGATTTCGATCAGGTTCTGGAAGCGTTTCCGACGAACCCGAAAACACCGGATGCGCACTATATGAAAGGGCGTGCGCTGATTCAACTCAGCCAGCGCAACGAAGCCGCGCGGGAGTTCACCGCCGTGGTGACACAGTTCCCCTCCAGCGCCGCGGCGGCTACCAGCAAGGCTGCACTGAAACAATTGGGCATGAATCCCCCGGCTGCGGCGGCACCGACACGCCGGCGCAGGTGAAAGTCGCGGTTCTCTGGACGGTGCTGCTGATTTCGCTTCCACTGAGTGGCGCCCTGAATTCCTATCCGGGTAGCACGCCCAAGCTGGATGGTGTTCTCTCTCCTGGTGAGTGGAGCGATGCCACTCCGTTCAGCGGCACGCAAGGTTGGACAGCGACGTTCACCACGACTACGGATCCGAAAGATCTTTCCGTGCGGGGCTGGGTGAAGCACGACAAAACGCATCTCTACTTCGCCTTCGACGTGACTGACGATGTGCTTTACGGGATCGATACGCCGCGCTGGCTGCCGGATGAGAATCCGCTTGCGCATGAACTGACCCAGAAGGGCTATCCCTGGTTCGGGGATGAAATCGAATTGCTCATCAATTCTGCAAACACCTGGAAAGCGAATGAAGGAGCTGCTGGAAATGGATCGTCGTGGCAGATGGTTTGCAATCTGACGAAATCGCGCAAGGGCGGCGTCGGTGTTGGGGGTCTGCTTGAAGGCGAGCCTCGCGTGAGCAAGCAAGCGTGGGACACATATAGGCGCTGGATTGAAACGGGAGCGCAGCAGGCAGCGGCGAAGCCCAAGCCGGAAGGCCATGGCTACATTATTGAATGGGCAGTGCGGTTCGACCCGTGCCTGGAACTTGCGCCGGGGCGATTTTATAGCGCTTCCGAAGACGCGACGGTGGGTTTGAACATTGCGATCGGCGATTTGGATCGCAAAAAAGACGGGAACGGCAACTTCGGGAATTTTCATCATGAAGACTGGCTTTCCGGCGGCAAGAAGACCAGGACCGACCTGCGCGATTGGACTACGCTGACGCTTCACGCGCAGAAGAAGCCATGACCGCCATACCGACCACTTACTCGGAATTTGCCACGCGGATTACAAGTACCGCTCTGAAACCGGATTGGACCGAGGTGGAAGCGGCTCAGGCTTGTGAGGCGGCTAAGCGCCTGGGGTTGAGTTCCGTTACTGTGCGGCCTTGCGATATCGATGTGGCGGTCCGCATCCTGAGCGGTTCGGCGGTAAAGCCGGGTAGCACGGCGGGCTTTCCCCATGGGGACGCGAACACAGGGACCAAGCTTTACGAAGCCCGCGATTTGTTGCGGCGCGGAGCGCGCGAGATCGATATGGTGGTCAGCATCTCAAAGCTGAGGTCCCGGCAGTTTCAATACATCGATATGGAGATCACGCAGATGTCCGAGGCGTGCCGCAAGGAGGGCGCGACGCTGCGATTGACGCTGGAGAGTGGTTTCCTTACGGATGAACAGAAGATTGTCGCTTGCCGTATCTGCGGGCGCGCGGAAGTAAGCGTAGTCAAGACGGCGACGGGCTTCGGCCCAGCCGCGCTAGCTTCGGATGTGGCCCTGTTTCGCAGGCACCTGCCTGACGATGTCTCCATAGAAGCGAGTTCAACAGACGGACTGGCTTCCGCTTTAGAAGCTTTCGAGGCCGGTGCGATGCGCGTGAGTACTGCTTTGCCAGGACCTCTCCTGGAAGAGTGGAAAGCGCGCCTGGCGGCTGCGCCATCGTCCGTAACTTAGTGCTGATATCCTGATTTCACTGGCAACGATGTCGCGCAAGCGGGTACTTCCTAAGATATGTGTCGCGCTTGGATTCCCGGATGTGAAAACGCTGCTGGACGAAGCGCGGCGTGAAGCGTCGTCGGGCGAAGCCTTTCTCGAATGGCGGCTTGACCATCTGGACCGGCCGGAAGCGGGCGCCGAAGCAATTGCCGGTTTCCTGCGCGAGTTCCCCGAGTGCTTTTTGCTCGCTACGTGCCGGCGGCAGGAAAACCACGGCCACTTCCGCGGCACTGTTCGGGAACAAATTCGGATTTTGACCGCCGCGGTGGAAAGCGGTGCTCAGGCATTCGATGCGGAGATAGAAACGGCTGAAGATTCACCCGTTCAGATCGCGCTGTTGCGCACGCGCGCACAGCTGATTGTGAGTTATCACAACTATGATTCGACGCCAGTGGTGGAGCGGGTGCTCCGGCGATTGCAGCAGGTTCCGGCGGACGTATACAAACTGGTGACGACTGCCCGCAAGGTGTCCGATTCCGGACGCGTACTTGCCCTGACTCGCTTCGATCCGCGAGTGCCGGCCGTGTTTCTCGCCATGGGTGAAATGGGCCTGCCCAGCCGTGTATTGGCTCCCGCGTTTGGAAGTCTGTTCACCTATGCGGCGCCGGGCAACGGTAACCCCACCGCTCCAGGGCAAGTGACCGCACAGCAGTTGCGCCACATGTATCGCGCAGACCGCCTGACGCGGAACGCAAAACTTTATGGCGTGGTGGCAAGCCCAGTACGACACTCGATTTCGCCCGCGGTACACAACAGGGCGTTCCAAGCAAGACGCCTGGATGCGGCTTATCTTCCGTTTCTTGTGGAGAAAGGCAAGCTGACGGATTTTTTCAAATTTGCGGAGTTGACCGCACTGGCCGGGTTCAGCGTGACCATCCCGCATAAGAGGGCGATCTTGAAACTGCTGGATCAGGTGGATCCTCTCGCCAAGCGCATTGGCGCCGTGAACACGGTTTACCGCAAGGCAGGCAAATGGCGGGGAACCAACACCGATGTGGCTGGAGTACTTACTCCGCTTTTGAAACATCTGCGCTTGACGAATGCTAAGGTGCTGATTGCGGGGTACGGTGGGGCAGCACGCAGCGCTGCATGCGCACTTGCGGATGCGCGCGCCAAGGTGGTGATTACCGGCCGCGATATGGAGCAGGCCAGTTCCCTGGCAAAGTTCTGCGGAGGCACTGCCATACCCCGGGAACAGGCAGCTGCGGGCAACTTTCAGGTTCTGGTGCAAGCCACTCCGATGGGCATGTTTCCCCATACGGAAGAAGCGTTCTTCGAAGGGCGGATACCCGCTGAGATTGTGTTCGACATGGTGTACAACCCGCGCGAAACCAAGCTCTTAAAGGCGGCGCGCGAGCAAGGCAAAATCACCATCGCGGGGCTGGAGATGTTTCTGGAGCAAGCGGTGAAGCAATTCGAGATCTGGACCGGGGAAGCGGCTCCCCGTGCTGTGATGGAAAAGGCCGCTATTGAGGCGCTAACCCAACAGCTATGAAGCTTACCCGCAGAACCGTGCTTGCTTCCGCGCTTCCCGCCCTTGCGGTGGCACAAACCCCTCCCGTGCCCGCCGCGCCGGATTATCTGGCCATCTCAACCGCGCAATATAAGCGCAATGCGGAGGCGCTGGCCAAGGTGGCTGTCCCGGTTGAAACCGAACCCGCATTTCACTTCAAGCCGTAAGATGACAGACGATATTTTCTATTCGACGATCACTGAGCTGAATACCAGGCTGCTGGCGCGCGAGTTCTCAGCGGTTGAATTGACCCAGGCCTTCGCCGAACGTTTGGGTGCGCTGGGGCCACGCTACAACGCGCTCGCGCTGCCGCTCACCAAGGAAGCACTGAAAAGCGCGAAGGTGGTGGATGCAGATCTGAAGCGCGAGCGCTTCCGCGGGCCTTTGCAAGGGATTCCCTTCGGGGCGAAAGACCTGCTTAGCGTGGCGGGCCAGATTACCACGTGGGGCGCGAAACCTTATGCCTCTCAGAAGTTCGATTACACTGCTACCGCACTCACGAAGCTGGAACAGACCGGTGCGCTGCTGATCGGTAAACTCGCCATGGTGGAGCTGGCAGGTGGCGGCGGATACCGCAT
>Ga0123338_10001073_pt1 | contig 26861 bp, 17 predicted proteins | sample grotaG_FD_89793 | JGI IMG/M metagenome (GOLD analysis project Ga0123338, IMG submission 89793) | Glacier valley bacterial and archeal communities from Borup Fiord, Nunavut, Canada, to study Microbial Dark Matter (Phase II) -... | ecosystem: Environmental > Aquatic > Freshwater > Ice > Glacier ...
ACCGCAGCCGCCCATTGTGGGAGTTGTACGTCATCGAGGGCGTCGAGGGTGGCAGGTACATCGCCCAGCTGACGAAGATCCATCACGCCACGATCGATGGCGCTGCCGGCGCGCTGATGCTGGCGGCGATCCTCGATGTCGACTCCGAGTACCGCCCGCACGGCGAACCCGCCGAGTGGATCCCCGACAAGATCCCGACCGATCAGGAGATGTTGCGCATCACCGCCGGCGAGTTCCTCCGCCGCCCGGAAAAGGTGATTCGCCAGAGCATCAAGGCGTTCCGTGAACTCGCAGCTGCGAGCCAGAACGGCGGACTGCGGGCGCTCGCCGACGTTGCGGCTCAACCGATGCCGGGCCTGCTGGGTTCGATCATGCGCAAACGCCTTCGCGGCGACATCCCAGAGGACCTCGATCGAGCACCGGCGCTGCCGACGAGCCAGGCTCCGCATACACCGTGGAACAAGACGATCACACCGCACCGGCGTTTTGCGTTCACCTCGATCTCGCTCGACGAGGCAAAGAAGATCCGTCGTGCTCACGGCGTCACCTTCAACGACGTGGTGATGGCACTGTGCTCCGGTGCGCTGCGGAAGTACCTGGAGATCCACGACTGTCTGCCGGACGAGCCGCTGATCGCCATGGTTCCCGTCAGCATCCGCACCGGCGACGAGACCGACGTGTACCAGAACCGAGTCTCGGCATTGCTCTCGAACCTGGCTACGAACGAGCCGGACGCGCTGCGACGGCTGAAGATCATCTCCGCTTCGATGAACACCGCAAAGGAAGGCGTCAAGACGATTCCTGCCGAGGTGTTGACCGATTTCGGCCAGTTCGCTCCGCCGGCGATCGCTGCCAGAGCGATGCGTCTCGCCAGCCGCCTACGCATTGCCGACCGCATGAACCCGCCGTTCAACGTGATCATCTCCAACGTCCCGGGCCCGAACCACCGCTTGTATTCGGCTGGCGCGGAACTGAAGCACTTCTACCCCGTGTCGACGATTACGGACGGCCTCGGCCTCAACATGACGGTGCAGAGCTACAACGGCAACCTCGACTTCGGTTTCGTTTCCTGCCGTGAACTGGTGCCGGATCTGTGGGTGATCACCGATCTGCTGCACGAGGCAATGGCCGATCTGCTGGCGACGATCCCTACCGAGGACGACACCGTCGCGATACCGACGGCGATGGTGCCGGAACCGACGGCGGCGCCGTCGAAGAAAGCGGCAGCCAAGAGGGCCGCGCCAGTGAAGAAAGCGGCAGCCAAGAGGGCCGCGCCAGTGAAGAAAGCGGCAGCCAAGAAGACCGCGCCACTGAAGAAAGCAGCAGCCAAGAAAGCCGCAGCCTCCAAGCGCGCTGGTCGCGTCGAAAGGGCCAATCCCAAGAAGGCACCGGCGAAGAAAGCGAAGGCCACCGCCTGAACAGGCTGCTGTTCTACGAGGTCGGTGAGCCCAGCCGGAAACGACGGCTCGACGGCTCGAGTTTTCATTCCTGTTCGGCTGCGATCATGGCTGCGAGACGTTCGGCCATCGCCACGACCGTGAAATGCGGGCCGGCGCGCGGGAGCGACGGCATGATCGAGGAGTCGCACACTCGAAGGCCTTCGTAACCGCGGACCCGGCATTGATCGTCGAGGACCGTGCCCAGTGCACAGGTTCCGGCAGCGTGGTAGTAGCCACCGAGACCGTCACGAAGTTGATCGTCCGACTGCGGAAGTGGTGTCACCGTCGACCATCTCCTGAACGGCTCGCCGTGCAGCAACGCTGCGAGCTGATCGACGCCGGACCGCAATCGCCGCATGTCGCGCTCGTCGTCGAGGAGGTGGAGATCGATGTCGGCGTCGTAGCCGTTCGCCGCCAAACGGACCGTGCCGCGCGAGTACGTTTTCATCAGGCCGAGGAGCAGCATTGCCGTGTCGGGCATCGCTCGGCCGAGGTGCTCCAGTGCCAGCAACTGGAGATCGGCCACCTCCTCCCCCGAACTCATCCTCGCCACCACGGCGATCGCCAACGAATCCTGATCGGTGGTTTCGACGTCCACTCCGTCGTGCTGCGGATCGTTCGGTGGCGGTTCGCTAGGTGCGGGCGACCTGAGTTCGAGTGCAACCCCGATCCCGGCATGTTCGCAAAGGTTGCCGCCGACGCCCGGTGTGTCGATCCCCGAGCGCAGGAGCAGGAGCGGTGACCCGATCGCCCCGGTGGCGACGATCACCAGTGCCGCATGGTGTTCGTTCCCGTGACCGCTGGCGTCGCCGCTGCTCAGGTGGACACCGACCACCCGACGGCCATCGACCAGCAACCGTGTCACCGGACTCCCGGCGAGCACCCTCAGCCGTTCTGGCGGCGGGTCGAGGTAGGCGGCGGCGACGTCGGCGCGACGTCCGTCGGCGAACCGTGTGAGCATCGTCGGCGCAGCCTGGTCTGGCAGCGCCGACATCAGCGCCCGCCCGAGCAGGCCGATCTCCGCCGGCCCAGGCTGATGGAGGATCAGTTCTGTGCGGGTGAACCATGGGGACAGGCCGTTCCACCCCCAGCCGAGCGCACCGGACCGTTCCCACTCGTCGTAGTCATCTGCAATCCCGGGATATGTGAGCATCCCGTTGATCGAAGACGATCCGCCGACTCCGAGCCCGAAGATGTAGGGAGAAAGCCCCGATGTCGGCGTGTTACGTGCCAACAGCCCGGGCCACACCCGGCCGGGAACAGACGCTGCGTGGAAAAAGTTGCTCGACGCGATACCGGCCGGGACCTGAGTTCCGGTCTGGTTCGGGCCCGCCTCGACGAGCAGTACGGATCGCCCACTCTCTGCCAATCGAGCGGCCAGCACCACCCCCGAGGAGCCGGCGCCGACCACGATGACGTCGAATCGGCTCACCTGCCCACGATGCCACAGCCCGGAGCCGGCCCTGCGTTATCCGGCACATACGTTTATTTTTCGTTCAATTGCGCTGGGGCCATCCGCCGACTGGCTACGGTCGAGCGGGTGATCCAGCGGAGGGATTCCCGGGCGTGCGCGCACGTGTGACCATCACCCCGCGGGGTCGCGATTCGCGTTCGGCCGGGCTACTGGCGGATGCTCACGCCCTCGGCCTGGCCAACGTCATGAGCCTCGTCGCACACGACATCGTCTTTCTGGAAGGCGATCTCGATCCGTCGACGACCGCCGAGATCGAGCGCCTGTTGATCGATCCGCTACTGCAGACCGGCACCTGGAGCACGCCCGCAACCGATCCGCAGGTTCATGTGATCGAGACGATGCTGCATCCCGGCGTCACCGACGCTGCCGCCGGGGCGCTACTGCATGCTGCCAGGCGACTCGGGCTCCGAATGGTGTCGGCAGCGACGGGCAAGCGGTTCGAGATCGGCGGTGACCTCGACACACAGGACATCGACCGTTTGGTCCGCCGACTACTGTCGAATGCCGTGATCGAGTCGTGGGCTGTCGACGAGATCGCCCCGAACGCAGAAAACCACTCGGAGATCAGCAGCGATCTCGACGTCACGCCCCGCGGCATCGAGTCCGACACCGGTGATCACACGGTGGCGGTCATCGGCCTGAGTTCCGACGAGTTGGAGGCCCTGAACACCGAGCGCGGGTTGTCGCTCGACCCCGAAGAACTGCTCGTCGTGCAGAAGCACTTCGCCGGAGTCGGGCGCGAACCGACGGACGTCGAGCTGGAGATGCTCGCCCAGACGTGGAGCGAGCACTGTTCGCACAAGACGTTCAGGGCGACGATCACCGATTCGAGCGGCGCCGTTTTGACGCCGCTGATCGAACAGTTGCGCCAGGCGACGAACACGATCGCCGCTCCGTTCCTCGTGTCGGCATTCGTCGGCAACGCCGGCATCGTCCGCTTCACGCCTGGCCGCACGATCGCCGTCAAGGCGGAGACACACAATCATCCGTCGGCGGTCGAGCCGTTCGGCGGCGCCAATACCGGCGTCGGCGGGGTCATCCGCGACATTCTCGGCACCGCCCACCTGCCAATCGCCTGTACAGACGTCCTGTGCTTCGGGCCGGCCGATCTCGCGCCGGAGGAACTCCCGGACGGCGTGCTGCACCCGCGCCGTATCCGCGCCGGTGTCGTTGCCGGCGTGGCCGATTACGGCAACAAGATCGGACTCCCGACGATCGCCGGTGCCGTGCTCTACGACAGCGGATACACCGCCAACCCGCTTGTCTTCTGCGGTTGTATCGGTGTCGCCACCGATGGACCGACGCTCGATGGTCCCCATCCCGGCGACCGCGTCGTGGTGCTCGGAGGCCGCACGGGACGCGACGGACTGCGCGGGGCGACGTTCTCGAGCCGTTCGATGGACGCATCGACCGGCGAGGTCGCAGGTGCGAGTGTCCAGATCGGCGATCCGATCATCGAGAAGCTGCTCATCGACGTGATCCGTGACGCCAACGGGCTCTACACGGCGATCACCGACTGTGGTGCCGGTGGGCTGTCGTCCGCTGTCGGCGAGATGGCAGAGACCGTCGGCGCCAACGTCGACGTTTCACTGACACCGCTGAAGTACCCGAATCTGGCACCGTGGGAGATCTGGCTGAGCGAAGCCCAAGAGCGCATGGTCATGTCGGTGCGTCCCGACAAGGTTGCAGAACTCGATGCCCTCTGCCGGCGTCACGGCGTCGAACTCGCCGACATCGGCGTGTTCACCGGAGACGGCCAGATCGTCGTGCGATTCAACGACCTGGTCGTCGCCAGGATCGACGCTGATTTCCTGCACAACGGGCGGCCGCGCCGCTCGATGATCGCCGAACCGCCGACCCCGAACCGCAGCGATCCTGTCGGCCGTGTCGTCGCCGATCCGATCGCCACGCTGCTGGCGTTACTGGCGCATCCGAACATCGCCTCCAAAGCGTCGATCATCCGCCGCTACGACCACGAGATCCGCGGTGCCACGATCGTTCGCCCGCTCGTTGGCGCACGCAGCGACGGACCTGGTGACGGTGTCGTGCTCGCCAACCCGACCGACACGTTCGGACTCGCTGTCGGTATCGGCGTCAACCCGTGGCAGGGGATCCACGACCCGCAACGCATGGCGTGGGCGGCCGTGGACGAGGCGATGCGCAACATCGTCGTCTCTGGTGCAGATCCCGACATGGTCTGCCTGCTCGACAACTTTTCGTGGGGCGACCCGAGACGACCATCGACGCTTGGCGACCTCGTCGACGCCGTGCGCGGATGCGTCGATGCCTCGCTCGCCTTCAAGGCACCGTTCGTCAGCGGCAAGGACTCGCTCAACAACGAGTACCTGACACCTGACGGAACCAGGACCTCCGTCCCACCGACGCTCGTGATCACGGCAATCGGTCACGTCCCGGACGCCGACAAGGTGCTGACACCCGATCTCAAGACACCGGGCAACCTGCTGGTGCTCGTCGGATCGACCACCAACGAATTTGCCGGCAGCCACCTTGATCTCGTCCAGGGAATTCCGACAGGAGCCGCCGGGATTTCCGCCTCCGTCGGTGTCGTTCCCGCTCCGGATCTGCACGCCCCCGTCCGTTACCGCCGGATCCATCAGGCGATTCAAGCCGGTCTGATCCGCTCGGCGCACGACTGCAGCGAAGGCGGATTGGCAGTGGCGCTGGCGGAGATGGCGATCGCCGGATGCCTCGGTGCGGTCATCGACACGCTCCCAGGCGACGACCACGCCACGGCGTTGTTCGCCGAATCGATCGGCCGCCTCGTTCTCGAGGTCGAGCCTGGTTTGCTTGTCGATCTCCATGGGCTGCTCGACGAGCATCTGACGGTCCTCGGATCGGTGACGGCCGAGCCGGTGCTGTCGATCAACGGGGTCGGAAACGTGTCACTCGATGTTCTGCGGTCTGCGTTCATCGGAGACGCATCATGACCGTTGTCGCGGCGATCGTCCGTGGGCCAGGCACAAACCGTGACGATGACGTCGCCGATGCACTTCGCCTCGCCGGTGCCACCCCGCGCACCGTGCTGATCAACGACCTGTTGGCCGATCCCGACGTACTCGACGATGCCCAGATGCTCGTCGTCGCCGGCGGCTTCTCGTTCGCAGACGCCCTCGGCGCCGGCCGCCTGCTGGCGCTCGAACTGACAATCGGCCTCGGCGATGCACTCACCCGATTCGTCGACAGCGGACGCCCGGTGATCGGCATCTGCAACGGGTTCCAAGCGCTCGTCAGCACCGGCCTGCTTCCGGGCAGTGGATCGACTGCCGCCCTCGGCGCCAACGATTCCGGACGGTTCGAATGTCGCTGGGTCCGCCTCGCGGCGAAGTCGCAGCGTTGTATCTGGACCCGTGAACTGACCGAAGACATCGACTGCCCGATCGCCCACGGCGAGGGTCGCTTCACGTGCGATGACGCCACACTCGCAGCGCTCGACGCGAACGACCAGATCGCCCTAACCTACGTCGGCACGAACCCCAACGGCTCACGTGGCGACATCGCCGGCATCACTGATCACACAGGTCTCGTACTCGGCCTGATGCCGCATCCCGAGAACCACATCGTTCCCCGCCAGCACCCACTCTTCACGCGTGGCACCAACAGCGGGCTCGGACTCACGCTCTTTCAACACGGCGTCGCCTACGCGGCGACGGCCCTCGAATCTCCCCACTCTCCCTATCAGCACCCCGGAGCATCTCTATGACCGACACCAAGGATTCGACAGCGGTTTCAGCAACGGACCAGACCGGCCCGTCCACGGTTCCGTTCGTCGAAGTCGACCTTCCGCTACCCGACCCTCGCATTGGCAAGGTGCGCGTCTCCTACGCGTTGCCGGATCCTGAGCAGCGGTTGTTCATCACCACTGACCGGCTGTCCGCATTCGACCGGATCATCAACGGCGTTTCCTACAAGGGCCAGGTCCTCAACCAACTCGCCGCATGGTGGTTCGAGCAGACCGCCGACATCGTCGCCAATCATGTGATCTCGCTCCCTGACCCGAACGCATTGGTCGCCAGGAACGCGACGCCGCTACCGGTCGAGGTCATCGTCCGTGGCTACATCACCGGCGTGACATCGACGTCGCTGTGGAAGCGCTACGCCGATGGTGCCCGCACCATCTACGGCTACGACTTCCCCGACGGTCTGCAGAAGAACACCGAACTGCCGGAGGCGATCATCACGCCGACGACCAAGGCGGAAGCCGGCGCCCACGACGAAGCGCTGACCGTCGCCGAGGTGACCGAGCAGGGGCTCGTCGATCCGGAACTGTGGGCAAGGGTTCAGGCCGCAGCACTTGCGGTGTTCGCCCGTGGTCAGGAACTTGCCGCAGAGGCCGGTCTGATCCTCGCCGACACGAAGTACGAGTTCGGCCTGAGCAGCGACGGCGAACTCCTGTTGATCGACGAAATCCACACGCCTGATTCCTCCCGGTTCTGGGTGGCGGACAGCTACGAACAGCGACTTGCAGACGACGAAGAGCCCGAGAGCCTCGACAAGGAGGTCATCCGCCGAGCGCTGGCCGACGCCGGATACACGGGCGATGGCACACCGCCGACGCTGCCGGACGAGGTATGGAAGGAAACGACCCGTCGCTACGCCAGCGCCTACGAACGCCTGACGGGCACGACCTTCGAGCCAGGCTCCTATCCGATCGGCGACCGGCTCGTCAACACCCTCACGGCAGCGGGCATCCTGTGACCGAGCACGACGAATCGACCGCATTGCGCCCCGTCCTCGTCATCCTCATGGGATCAGCGAGCGACCTCGACCACGCCGGCAAGATCGCAAAGACGGCCGCCAAGCTCGGCATCGACGTCGAACAGCGCATCGGCTCCGCACACAAAACCCCCCAACATGTGCTGGCGATCATCGACCAGTACGAAGCCGATCCGCGCCCGAAGGTGTGGGTCACCATCGCCGGGCGTTCCAACGCACTCTCGGCATTCGTCGATGCAGCGGTCACGGCTCCCGTCATCAGCTGCCCGCCATTGTCGATGCCGGAAGATGTGTGGTCGAGCCTGCGAATGCCGAGCGATGTTGCCCCGTTGGTGGTCCTCGAACCGGTGAATGCGGCAATTGCCGCTGCCAAGATCCTCGCTCTGGTCGACCCGGCGATCGGAATGGCGCTCGCTGACTACCGCAAGACGGAGTTCGCCAAGGTCACCGACGCCGACGCATCCCAACGCCACGAACTCGGCCGTGTCTAAGCACCTCTCGTTCACCGTCGAGACAACCCGAACCGGTTGGAGCACGCTGAATTCACCGACTCCGTCGGGGAAGCACGAGGGGGCGGTAGCCCCTTCGTCCGACGGCGTGGGCCGGCTTGCCGGCCGCGGTCGAGAGAAGAGCGCGGCGAAGCCGCTCATCGCAACTCGACCGAACGGAGAGAGCGACGGCGAGGAGCGAGCCGAGCGAACGAGTGAGGACGACGACTACCCGCACGACGAGTGCGGCGTGCTCGGCGTGTCGACGCCCCATGGCGACGGCCTTGCGCAGTTGGCCTTCTTCGGCCTCTACGCGTTGCAGCACCGCGGCCAGGAGGGTGCAGGCATTGCCGTCAGCGATGGCCAGCGCGCCCGCGTCCACAAGGACACCGGTCTGGTGTCGCGGGTGTTTTCGCCCGAAACGCTCGCCCCGCTGACCGGCTATCACGCCATCGGCCATACCCGCTATTCGACAACCGGCGCGCCAGGTGCACGCAACGCTCAGCCGTTCATGGTCGAAACGATGCACGGACCGCTCGCCGTCGCCCACAACGGCAACATCGTCAATGCCCCGGCGTTACGCGACGAACTGCTGTCGAAAGGCTTCGGGCTGACCGCATCGTCCGACACCGAAGTGCTGATGCTGATGCTCGCAGCCGCTGGCGGCCGCACGTGGGAGGAACGCCTCGAACGCACCATACCGGCGTGGAAGGGCGCGTATTCGTTGACATTGCTGGCGGCCGACCGCGTACTCGGCGTCCGTGATCCCTGGGGTTTCCGTCCGCTGTCCGTCGGCCGACTGCCATCCGGCGGTCATGCACTGGCGTCGGAGACCTGCGCCCTGGAGACGCTCGGTTGCGTCGAGATCTCCGAGGTTGCGCCCGGCGAGATCATCACGCTGCAGGGTGCAGAAATGCACCGGCGACAGGCGCTGACTGCAGCGGCGACACAGTCGCATTGCACGTTCGAGTTCGTCTACTTCTCCCGCCCGGACTCTGTATGGGACGGCCGTAGCGTGCACAGCGTGCGCCAACTCCTCGGTGAGGCGCTCGCCGAGGAATATCCGATCGAAGCCGACGTCGTCATTCCTGTGCCGGACTCCTCGATCCCTGCAGCCGTCGGGTACTCGCGGCGCAGTGGCATCGAATACAACGACGGACTGATCAAGAACCGCTACATCGGCCGCACGTTCATCGAGCCGACACAGGAGATGCGCGAGCGCGGCGTCGCCCTCAAATTCAACGCGCTTCGCGAGAACCTCTCCGGCAAACGCGTCGTGATGATCGACGATTCACTCGTTCGCGGCACCACCGCAGGACCGCTCGTCAAACTCGTCCGCGACGCCGGCGCAACCGAAGTCCATCTACTGATCACCTGTCCGCCGATCACCCATGCCTGCCATTTCGGCGTCGACATGGGCCATGATCAGGATCTCGTCGCCGCCCGGCTGTCGGTGCCGGAAATCAGGGAATTGGTCGGAGTCGATTCGCTCGGCTTCCTGTCACTCGAAGGCATGATGCGTGCGGTCGGGCGTGTATCGGATCCCGGCAGGGACGGCTATTGCAACGCCTGCTTCACCGGGCGCTACCCGATTCCGGTCGAGGAGGCACAAGCCAAGCTGGCGTTCGAGGGCGCTCTCGCATGAGGATCCTCATCGTCGGCGGTGGTGGACGCGAGCATGCGCTGGCGTGGAAGACGCTGCAGTCGCCTCTGTGCACACAGTTGTACGTGGCACCCGGCAACGCCGGCACCCCCGGCGTCACCGTCGCCATCGAAGCGACGAATGTCGAGTCGCTCGTCGACTTCGCCGTCACCGAACAGATCGACCTCGTGATCGTCGGGCCGGAATCTGCGCTCGAACTCGGCCTCGCCGACGCCATGTGGGCCAAGGGGATCAAGACGTTCGGGCCGTCGCAACTGGCGGCGAGGATCGAGTCGTCGAAGGCCTTCGCCCGCGACATCGCCGCCGAGCTCGCCATCCCTTCGCCGATCTACAACACCTTTACGGACGAAGCAGATGCGCTGACGTGGTGGGGCGGATTCAACCGGCCGGTCGTCGTCAAGAAATCGGCACTCGCCGCAGGCAAGGGCGTGATCGTTCCGACGGACGCCATCGCCACCGAGCAGGCGATCCACGATCTGCTCGCCGGTGGCGGCGAGATCGTGCTCGAAGAACGACTCGACGGTCCGGAATGCTCGCTGCTGGTGTTGACCGATGGCACCACCGCGTTGCCGTTGCCGATGGTGCAGGACCACAAGCGCATCGGCGAGGGTGACATCGGCCTGAACACCGGTGGTATGGGTGCCTTTGCGCCGGCGGTCGTGCCGTTCGCCGCCGAAGAACTGACGCGAACGTTCGTACAGCCGGTGATCGACCACTTCCGCATGCTCGGCACTCCGTATATCGGGGTCCTCTATGCAGGCTTGATGCTGACGCCAGAGGGGCCGAAGCTGATCGAGTTCAACTGCCGTTTCGGTGATCCGGAAGCCCAGGCGATCATGCCACTGCTGCGTTCCGATCTCGTCGAACTCGCCCTGGCGTGCTGCGATTCGACACTACACGCGCACACCATCGAGATCTGCGACGGATCGGCGTGCGCTGTCGTCGCCGCCACCGCCGGTTACCCGTCTGCGCCGGTACTCGGGTCGCCGATCACATTCCCGCTGACCGTCCCTTCCGACGTCTTGATCTTCCATGCGGGAACCAGTGCCGATCACGACGGTTCGATCCGCACATCTGGCGGCCGTGTGCTCGCTGTCACCGGGCTCGGCCCCGATCTCGGCGCTGCCCGCGACGCCGCCTATGCAACACTCGACCGCATCGATTTCGACGGGAAGCACGTACGGGCAGACATCGGCTGGCGGGCGATCGGGGCAGGACTCTCGACCTATGCAGCTGCCGGGGTGGACATCGACGAGGGCAACCGCGCCGTCTCGATGCTCAAGGTGGCCGTCGAACGGACCCATACTCCCGCTGTACTCGCCGGGATCGGCGCCTTCGGCGGAACACTCGACGTCAGCGCCCTCAAGGCGTACGATGCGCCGGTCCTCGTCGCTTCGACGGACGGAGTCGGTACGAAGGTCGAACTCGCAGCCCGCGCCGGTCGCCCATGGGTCTCTGGGACGGACATCGTCAACCATTGCATCGACGACGTGCTGGTACAGAACGCCAGGCCGCTGTTCTTCCTCGACTACATCGCTGCGTCTTCGCTCGACTCCAACCTCGTTGCGGCAGTGGTCACGGGCATGGCGGAAGCCTGTGAGGCTGCAGGCTGCGTGCTCCTCGGAGGCGAGACCGCCGAGATGCCAGGGGTCTACATGCCGGGTGCGTTCGATGTCGCCGGCACACTTGTTGGCGTCGCCGAACGCGCAGACCTACTGCCGAGACCGGATATCGGCGTCGGCGACATCCTCCTCGGCCTCAGTTCATCCGGGCCGCATACCAATGGCTACTCGCTGTTGCGCAAACTGTTCCAGTGGATCCCGCTCGAGGCCCAGCCAGCCCCCCTCGACCGTCCGCTCGTCGATGCGTTGCTGCAGCCCCACCGGTCGTATCTGCCGTTGCTCGACGACGTACTGAAGTCAGGCAAGGTCAAGGCGCTTGCGCACATCACCGGTGGCGGATTGATCGAGAACGTGCCGCGGGTCCTACCGCCGGCGACCTCTGCAGAGATACGGCTCGGCTCGTGGCCTGTCCCTCCGCTGTTCCAACTCGTCACCGAACTGACTCCGAACATGAGCACCGAGGAACGCCACCGCAGCCTCAACATGGGCATCGGTATGGTTGTCGTCGTAGCGCCGGAAGATCTTGCCGAGGTGCAGTCCGCCATTCCGGAGACGAGTTGGCAGATCGGAGTCGTCACCGTCGGTAACCGCCACGTCAATCTCGTCACGTCGACGACGCCGGTCCCTGCTTCACAGCACTCGCCGGGCACGTCACAGCACTCGCCGGGCACGTCACAGCACTCGGCGAGCGCGTCGGGTGTCTCGCCGACCTGGGCTGGCAATGAACGCCCAGCTTGACCACGTCGATCCGGCGCTGGGCGACACCATTGCTGCGACGCAGGCCGTTCGTCTCGTCGTGCTGGCGTCCGGCAACGGCAGCAACCTGCAGGCACTGATCGACGCCTGCGGGCGCCAGATCACCGGCGATGTGGTGCTCGTCGTGAGCGACCAGCCCGACGCCAAGGCGCTGCGCCGCGCTGAACGCGCTGGCATCGCCCATCAGGTGATCGCCAAGCTGCCCGGTGAAACGAGGCGGGACGTCGATCAGCGTCTCGCCGACCGGGTCGCCGCAGCGGACCCCGACTGGATCATCCTCGCGGGGTGGATGCGACTGTTGTCGAGTACCTTCCTCGACCGTTTCGCCGACCATGTCGTCAACCTCCATCCCGCATTGCCTGGTGAATACCCGGGACTGCATTCGATCGAGCGGGCCTACGCCGATGCCGTGGCGGGACGCCGTGACTACACCGGTCTGATGGTGCACCTCGTGCCGGACGAAGCTATCGACGATGGTCCCGTTCTGGCGATGACAGAGATTCCGATTTTCCCGGACGACACACTGGAGCAACTTGCCGATCGCATGCATCTCGCCGAACACGATCTGCTCGTCCACACCGTCGCTCAACTACCGCCCGTTTCTCGTGTCACGCCAGTTGCCGACCATCCCGCCGCAGTCCCGAGCAGTCCCGGCCAGTTCGACCAAGCCGCTCACCCGTAAGGAGCCCACCACTTCATGAGCCAGGAATCGCCTTCACGTGCCGAACTCTTCAACCGTTTCGAGGCGTTGACGTTCGACGACGTCGTCATCGTCCCCGGCTACAGCGATGTGCTGCCGGAAACGGTCGATACGTCAGCGACCTTCGCTGCCGATATCGAACTCAACGTACCGCTCGTGTCGGCTGCCATGGACAAGGTGACAGAGGCACCGATGGCGATCGCCATTGCCAGAGAGGGTGGCATCGGTGTCGTCCACCGCAACCTGACGATCGCCGATCAGTCGTCAGAGGTGCAACGTGTCAAGCGTTCGCAATCGGGCATGATCACCGATCCGGTCACGCTGCGCTCGACCGCCACGCTCGCCGACGCCGAGGCGCTGATGAACCGCTTCCACTTCTCCGGTGTTCCGATCACCAGCGACGACGGCCTGCTCGTCGGCATCCTCACCAACCGAGATATCCGTTTCTGTTCAGCCGCTGACTATGCCAAGCCGATCAGCGAGTTCATGACGAGCGAGTCGCTCGTCACCGCTGCGATCGGCACCACGCTCGACGAAGCAAAGGCACTCCTGCAGCGCCATCGCATCGAGAAACTGCCGCTCGTCGACGGAGCCGGCATGTTGGTCGGGCTGATCACCGTCAAGGACATCCAGAAGCGCCAGGACCACCCGAACGCCAGCCGTGATTCACGCGGACGCCTTCGCGTCGCAGCTGCCGTCGGCGTCGGAGCCGACCTCGAAGAGCGGGTCGAAGCCTTGTTCGCCCAGGGTGTCGACGCCATTGCCATCGACACCGCCCATGGGCACTCCGCCGGGGTCATCAAGGCGATCGAGCGGATTAAGTCGTCGTGGCCCTCACTGCCGGTCGTCGCCGGGAACGTCGTAACAGAAGAGGGTGTCGAGGCGCTCCATCATGCGGGTGCCGACGCCGTCAAGGTCGGCGTCGGGGCCGGTTCGATCTGTACGACACGCGTCGTCAGCGGTGCCGGCATGCCGCAGTTGTCGGCAATCCATTTCACCTCGCTGGCAGCGCGCCGTCTCGGCATCCCGCTGATCGCCGACGGCGGCATCACCTATTCCGGTGACGTCGTCAAGGCGCTGGCGGCCGGCGCATCGACGGTGATGCTCGGCTCCCTGCTTGCCGGTACCGAGGAGGCGACTGGCGAGCTCGAACTGTTCGAGGGACGCCGATACAAGAGCTATCGCGGTATGGGTTCGCTGGGGGCCATGCAAGGGCTCGGTGCCGACCGCTACGCCAGCGGGCAGGGACCCGGCACGGGAACACGCAAACTCGTGCCGGAGGGCATCGAGGGGCGCGTGCCGTTCTCGGGAACGCTCGGCGACGTCACCGGCCAATTGGTCGGTGGGCTGCGATCAGGGATGGGTTATGCAGGGGCGGCAACGCTCGACTCCTTGCGGAACAACGCCCGTTTCATGAAGATCACCGCCGCCGGCCGCACCGAGAGCCATCCGCACGACGTGACGATCACCAAAGAGGCTCCGAACTACCAGCGCAGCTGAACGCCCCGCCGGTCACGTGCCGCGGCAGGCGGCTTGGGCGGCGTTGAGGGTGGCGACCTGGGCATTGAAGGCGTCGAGATTGAACGCCGCCAAAAGCGACTGTGCTGTTGCCTGATCGCCGCTGGATTCAGCGTTGCGGAGGAGAACGAGTTGGTTCAACGCCGGGATCATCGCGGTGACGGCGTCGTTGACGGCTGTACAGGCAGTCACCTTCGCCTGAGCAGCAGTCAGCGCTGTGTTGGATGCATCGAGTTTTGCCTGCAACGCCGCCTGCGTCGCCTGCGCATCGGTGCCCGCCTTGGCAACGGCGGCTGCGGCTGCGGCCTGCGCATCACCGGCGGCTTTGGCGACAGCTGCAGCCTGGTCTGCCTGCGCTTTGGCCGCTGCAGCCTGGGAATCTGCCGTGGCCTGCGCTCTGGCGGCGGCGAGCACCTGTGCGGAGTTCGCAGCCGCATCAGCAGCTGCCTTGTTCGCCGCTGCGAGTTCTGCCGCTGCCATGGCGGAGGCGTCGACGAGCTGTGTCTGGGAACTGGCGACCTGCTTGGCGACGGCATCTTTGTCCGTCGTCGCCTTGTGCCAGAGAAAGGCAAATGCTGCGGCGGCGACCAACGCCAGCCCGAGCAGGATCGCCAACAGCGGAGACCGCTTGGGGACAGAAGCCGGTGGCGGAGGCGGGATCACGACGAACGGGGCAGGCGATTCGTCGGTCCACGCCGCCCGGGGCAGTGCATTCCCGCCGCCCCGATGACCTCCGTACACGGTGTCGTCGCGCTCGTCCTCGGCGAGCTCGTTCTCGGGAAGCACGGTCCCGGGAAGCACCGTCCCGGGGAGCAGCGGGTCGATGCGTGGGCCGCTCTGATTGACACGGTCGTTGCTCCGTGGGATCGGTCTGCCCTGGCCCGGTTCGATCGGCGAACGCACTTTGGTGACGTCGTGGCGGTGCAGGCCGGCGATTGCTGACGAGCCGTAGGTCGGAGTCGGATCGATGTAGACATCAGGCGGTGGCTGATCGGCGTACGGCGTTTGGTTCGTCGGACCATCCCACGGGGAGACGGTCGTGTTGTTCGACGGCCGCTGCTTCGGGGCGGTGTTCTCGGAGTCGAAATGAGTTCCCTGTTGATCAGACACGTGGTGTCCCTCCTCATGGATGTGGCTCAACGGTAGCGTCTGAGCAGCAGCGCCTTCAGATCGCTCCGCAGTGCAGCACTTCGGTCGGCGGGTCGGCGACTAGGCCGCCGGCGTGTTCAGGCAGGCGTGCAGCGCGTCGTTCCACGTGTTCTTGTTGCTATCGAAGCCGGAGGCGTTGATCGCGTTCAGCGCCACCTGCGCGGCGGAGGTGTTATTGGAGTTGATCGCCCCGGCAAGAGCAACAAAGTTGTTGAGATCGGGAACGATGTCGTTCGACGTCTTGGCAAATGCCTGACAGATCTGCAGACTGGAGATGTTCCCCGTGCCCTTCGCCTGTTCGGCTGTGAGCGCTGCGGTCGATGCCGCAAGCGCGGCATCGGCGGCGTCGAGTTTCTTCTGCAGATCACCGGATGTGGAGCCGGCATCGGTCTTCGCCTGAGCGATTGCGGCGGTGGCATCGGCCTGCGCCTTGGCGACGGCGGCAGCGGCGTCAGCGCGAACCTTGGCGATCGCTGCGTCCGAAGCGGTCTTCGCCTGGGCTGTGGCGGTGGAGATCGCCGCCTGCTCGTCCGACTTCGCTGAATCGGTCGCCTTCTTCGCTGCCGCCACGTCGGTCGCGGCCTTCTTCGTCACGGTGGAGATTTGCGCCTGGGCGTCTGCTGCCTGCTTCTTGGCTGTATCTGCGTCGCTCGTCGATGAGCGCCACAGGAACGCCAGCACGCCGGCGGCGACCATTGCGAGCGCAAGCAGGATCGGAAACAGCGGCGAACTCTTCTTGGAGGACCCAGACGATGGCGTTGGCACCGTCATCGGCGCAATCGGCGGCGGGGTATACGCCGGGTCGGGTTGCACGTACTGCTGTTGGGGAAACGGTTGCTGGTACCCGGTACCCGGGTCAGACCACTGGCCAGGCTGCTGACCCGGCGCCGGATACTGACCGGTGTTCTCCGGCTGTGCGCCACCGTATTGATTGCCATATTGATCCGACATTGAGGTGCCCCCCGAAAGATGGTGAAAAGAGTGACGCTAGCTTCTCGCCAGCTTCAGATCGGAGCTACGGGGCAAATCCGGGTTCGGTTCTGTGTCGATGATCGTGCCTGTTCAGGCAACGCAATCGCCTCAACGGAATCACCTCAGGCAAGCTTTTCGACAAAGCCCTCGAGTTGGCGAAGATTACGGCACTCGTAGACCCCGTCGGTATGCGCGCCGTAGTCGCCGACGATCGAATCGCCAGTGTTCCAGTAGCTCTTCGGCTCGGGATTCAGCCAGTACACGTGGCGTGCCTTCTGACGGATCTCCTTGACGACCCACGACTGGCTGGCGTGATAGTTGTTCCGGGCGTCGCCGAGCAGGAGCACGGTCGTCTTCGGGCCGACATCACGGCCGTACTTCTCCCAGAAGACCTCGAAGGCGTGGCCGTAGTCGGAGTGGCCGTCGACCCAGACCACGTCCGCTTCGGTGTTCACCCGGTGGATTGCTTCCTGGATGTCCTCTGTCGTCTTGAAGTACTCGGTGACCTCGTCGAGACCGTCGATGAAGACGAACGATCGGACCTTGGAGAACTGCCCCTGAATCGCGTACACCAGCATGAGCGTGAAGCGGGCGAATGCGGCGACGGATCCGGAGATGTCGGCGACGACCATCAGCTCAGGTTTGGCGGGGCGCGGATACTTGAACTTCGGTTCAGCCGGGACGCCGCCATAGCTCAGGGAGTGCCGCACGGTACTACGGAAATCGAGCGGGCCCTTGCGACCATGGCGTCGCTTGCGTGCCAGGCGGGCTGCGAGTTTGCGTGTCAACGGCTGCAACGCCTTGCGCAGGTTGATCATCTCGTCGCGGCTGGCGTGCATGAACTCGACGTCCTCGGGCAGCGGTTTGCGCAACGTCTTGGCCATCGCTTCTGCGCCGCGGTCAGCGACGAGGCGGCGACGGATCTCGGATTCGATCTCCGCCTTGAACTGCTCGATACGGCTGTCGTACTCGTCCTTCTCGAGGCGCTCTTCGAGGCCAGTCAGCTCGCCGCCGACCTCTTGACGGCTCGCTTCCATCAACTTTTCGAGCATCGAGTCGAGATCGAGATTCCTCAACGTGCGGTAGAGGTAGTAGGTACCCCCGACCGGCCGACCCGGTTCCATACCGGCGAAGCGCTGCACCGACTGCTTGGCCAATGCCCGCATCATCGCCTGGTCGCCGTTGAGCAGTGCCTGGTAGAGCATCATCGCCAGCTCTTCAGGAGTCAGCGAATCCATTCCACCGCCAGAACCCTTACCCTCACCTTGACGGTTCTGCTCCTGCATTTCGCGCCACATCTCGTCGGCGTCGGTGGTGCCGTCTTCGAGCAGGCTGTAGTGCGGTCCGCGCAGGCTGAAGTACACCTCGAAGACGGTTTCGAACGCCCGCCAGTGCGAGTTGCTCTTCACCAAGGTGGCACCGAGTGCGTATTTGAAGGCATCCCGATCCTCGATCGGGATCTGCTTGACGGCTTCCATGGCGTCGAGGTTTTCAGTCAGCGAAACCGGCAGCCCGGCATTGCGTAGCTCGGCGACGAAGCCGTTGAGCAGGTCGAGCACGGGGTGCTACCTCTTGGCTTCCATCGACAGCTCTTTGGCTGCTTTGGCGATGTCGGTCTGATACTTCAGCAGGATGTGCAAGGTCTCTTTGGCCTGCTGCGCCTCGATGTGGTCGATGCCGAGCAACACCAACGTACGCGCCCAGTCGATGGTCTCGCTGACGGACGGTGCCTTCTTCAGCTCCAGCTGACGGATCGAACGGACGATACGGGCAATCTGGTCGGCGAGGTTCTCGGTGATGTCCGGGACCTTGGTGAGCACGATCTGCTTCTCACGCTCCATGTCCGGATAGTCGACGTGCAAAAACAGGCAGCGGCGCTTCAACGCCTCTGACAGCTCGCGGGTGTTGTTGGAGGTGAGGAACACCAACGGGATCTGCTTCGCGGTGATCGTCCCGAGCTCGGGGATCGATACCTGGTATTCGGAGAGGATCTCCAACAACAGCGCCTCGGTCTCTACCTCGACACGATCGACTTCGTCGATCAGCAGAACGACGGGGTCCGGCGCGCTGATGGCCTCGAGCAGCGGGCGGGTCAGCAGGAATTCGTCCGAGAAGATGTCGTCACTGACGTCTGACCACGAATCGCTGTTGCGATCTGCCTGAATACGCAGCAACTGCTTCTTGTAGTTCCATTCGTACAGTGCCTTCGACTCGTCGAGTCCCTCGTAGCACTGCAGCCGGATCAACCGAGCTCCGAGCTGCTCGGCGACACTTTTGGCGAGCTGTGTCTTGCCGGTACCGGCAGGACCTTCGACGAGCACCGGCTTCTGCAGCCGGTCGGCGAGATAGACCACCCCGGCGATGCCGTCATCGGCCAGATAATTGACCGAACGGAGACCGTCACGGACCTGTTGGACGGAATCGAATCGCGGAGCCTGATCAAGTTGAGCCATACCCCGTTGACTGTATCGGTGCGCTTGACCCGCAGGTCAATCGAACCAACATGCAGCGATCCCGTCACGACACCTCACAAGAAACACTTTTCACCGTGTCCACAGGTTTCTGAGGTCGTCCACAGGTGGACTACAGTCCTGCTCACGATTCGAGAGGGACTGAATCGAGCACCGAGGGAGCGCACATGCAGAGGAACGTTCAGCGCCGACGAGCCTTTCGATTGTTCGCAGCGGCACTCGTCGCAGCAACAGTCGTAGCACCGGCAACGGCAGAGGCCGGGACCGCAAATCCGAGCAGGTTCACGGCGAAGGCCTTGAGCCCGCAATCGACGATCACCGTCGCCAAGTCCACGACTGGTCGGCTTGCCGAATCCGATCCGGCATTGCTGGGCAGGACGGATGCAACGCCGGTGAACGTCGTCGTCAAACTCGACTACGACGCGACAGCGAGCTACAAGGGCGATGTCGACGGTCTTGCGGCGACGAGCCCCAGCGTGACCGGTGCCCCGATGACAGGATCTTCGAACGCTGAAAAGTCGTACGAGAGCTACACCGGCAAGCTCGACAAGACCTTCCGCAGCAAACTCGCCGCAGCGGTGCCGACGGCTACTGCCGGTATCAGCCTGCAGCAGGTCTACGGCGGCGTCGCCATCAAACTTCCTGCCAACGAGGTCTCCAAGGTGCTGGCGATTCCCGGCGTTGCAGCCGTGCAGAGCGACTCCCTGCAGCATGTCGACCGCGCTCCTGAAGCGACCGTGGAGAGCCCGACGTTCATCGGCGCACCTGCGATCTGGTCGCAGGTCGGCGGACAGGCGCTCGCCGGCAAGGGGGTCATTTTCGCCGACCTCGACAGCGGCGTCTGGCCGGAGCACCCGATGCTCGCCGACAACCCTGCGCTCGGAAACCCCCCTCCGAAAACCGACCGCACGCCGCGTGCCTGCAACTTCGGCGACAATCCACTGACGCTTGAGGTGGACGTCTTCGTCTGCAACCACAAGCTGATCGGCGGACAGAACTTCCTGCAGACCTACAACGCCAACAACAGCGGCGAGCACTTCGCCACGACGGCTCGCGACAGCGACGGTCACGGTACGCACACCGCGACAACAGCAGCCGGTGACATCGTGGCCCACGCAACGATATTCGGCGTCGACCGAGGCCAAGTCAGCGGCGTCGCCCCGGGCGCCTGGGTGGTCGAGTACAAGGTCTGCGGCTCGGCCGGTTGCTATGGCTCCGATACGGCCGCCGCCGTGCAGCAGGCGATCAAAGATGGCGTGAACGTCATCAACTACTCGATCTCCGGCGGCGCCCAGCCCTACACCGATCCGACGGAGCTCGCCTTCCTCGACGCTTATAACGCCGGCATCCTCGTAGCGGCATCAGCAGGCAACAGCGGGCCCGGCGCCGGCACGACGGAGCATCACGGACCATGGGTCTTGACAGTCGCAGCATCGACGCAGAGCCGCGACTTCCAGTCGACACTGACCCTCACAGATGGGGCAGCGACCGCTTCGCTGATCGGAACGTCGATCATGGGCGGCGTCGCCAGCTCCACACCGATCGTCCTCGCCGAGAACCTCGGCGTTCCCGGCCTCACGAAATACTGCCTTGTTCCGCTGCCGGCGGAGTCGGCAACCGGCAAGATCATCGCCTGCCAGCGTGGTGGTGGCGGTGGTGGACGCGTCGAGAAGGGGAAGTTCGTCGCCGCCGGCGGCGCCGCCGGGATGATCCTCTACAACCTGCCGCTGCAGGAAACGGAGTCCGACAACCACTATCTTCCGGCGATCCATCTCGCTGACGGGACCGACTTCCTGGCGTTCATGGCCGCACACCCGACGGCCACCGGGTCGTTCACAGCTGGCATCAAAGCCGTCGGTCAGGGCGACGTCATGGCGGCGTTCTCGTCCCGCGGCCCTGGCGGCCAGTTCCTCAAGCCGGATATCTCCGCTCCCGGCGTCCAGGTACTCGCCGGACACACACCGCTGCACCCGGACGAGGTCGCTGTCGGCCCGGAGGGCGAGTACTACCAGGCGATCGCCGGCACCTCGATGTCGGCACCGCACATCGCCGGGTCCGGGATCCTGATGAAGGCGCTGCACCCCGATTGGAGCCCCGGCAAGATCAAGTCCGCTCTGATGACGACGGCGAACACCAACGTGCTCAAGGAAGACGAAGTGACACCGGCCGACCCGTTCGACTTCGGCGCTGGCCGCGTCGACCTGACGAAATCCGGTTCAGCTGCCATCGTGTTCGATGAGACCGCAGCACGCATGAATTCGCTCGGCGAGGACCCGCTGACCGCACTGGACCTCAACCTGCCGTCGATCAACGTGCCGGTGATGCCCGGAACGGTCACCGTCAAGCGCACGGCGACGAACGTGACGTCAAAGGCCTTCGACTTCAACATCTCGACAACTGCTCCGGCAGGCTCGAAGATCAAGGTGACCCCGGACCACGGCCGCATCCGTGCCGGGCTGACGCAGACGTTCACGATCACGATCAGCTCGAAAGCGGCCACTGGCCAGTACTTCGGCCAGATCATGCTCGACACGCCGAACGGCCCTGCTCTGCACATGCCCGTGGCCTTCTTCAACAAACAGGGTGACGTCACGCTGACGCAGAGCTGCGACCCGACAACGATCGCCGTGAAGTTGTCGACAGTCTGCACCGTGACGGCAACGAACAACGCCGTCGGCGAAGCGGCGGTGTCGTTGACGTCGAAAGTCTCCAACGGTCTCGCCATCGTCGGCGCATCCGGAGCGTCGGTCAGCCGCCGCAAGGACACCGCTTCGGCAGGCCCGGCCGTGCTCGCTGCGCCGATCGACGGCACGCCGACCGTGGCAGTATCGGATGACACACCCGCAGGTGGCTATCTCGACCTTGCCCTGTTCGGAATCGCCCCGACCCCACTCGGCGATGAAACGATCACGAACTTCAACATTCCTCCGTTCAAATACGGCGGGAAGACGTACACGAAGATCGGTATCGACTCGAACGGCTACATCATCGTCGGAGGCGGCGACAGCGGCGACAACGTGTGCTGTACGCTCCCGACGTTCCCGAGCACGACACGGCCGAACGGCGTGCTCGCCCCATATTGGACGGACCTCGACGGTAACTCGGCGCACGCTCCGGGGTTGGTCGCCCCCGGTCTCTCCGTCAGCTCGCTGACGGACGGTGTCAACAACTGGGTGGTGGTGCAGTGGGACACGTTCATCTGGGGCGACTACTCCGATGCAGGCAGCCGCCGGATGCAGGTGTGGATCGGCACCGGCGACGCACAGGACATCTCCTACCAGTACGACACCAACACGATCGGCAAGGACGCACCGTCCGACCCGGGCCTGCGGATCGGTGCCGAGAGTGTCAGCGGCGCAAGCGGCAACCAGATCGCCGGACCGCCGACCGGCCCGTATCGCGTGACGTCCACAGATGCCATCGCCTACTCGTTGAGCTACATGCTCACGATCAAGGGGACCGATCGTGGTCACGGCAGGTTGACGACGACGATGCGGGCCGACGTCGTCGCCGGCTCCACAACCGTAGTGACGCCGATCGAGGTCACCCGACGCTGACGATGGTCAGCTGAGTACACAGCGGTGGGGACGGGCGCGCGCCCGTCCCCACCGCTCGTGTTGTCCAGGCGTAGGGGCCAGCCGCGACCCCTCCCGGCGGCGTGAGTCCTACGCTCTGGAGATGCGCACGCACTTGACGTTCATCGGCCTCGTCGGCATCGGCTTCGTCATGACACTGGCGGCCTGCGGCAGTTCGACGGCAACGACCTCGTCAGCCACGACGGTCACAACAGCTACCTCTGATGTTGCGACGACGCCAGCTTCGGTCGTCACGGGATCAGCGACGGTGGCTGCGTCCGCTTCCCCGGAGACGACCGTCGCCACCGTCACGCTTCCGCAGACCGCATCGCCAGGCCTCAACGCCCCTCGCGGCTCGATCGTTGCTGCGCCAGGACGCGTCGTTCCAGCGACCGACGCATCGACAACCGCAGCGGTGGGTGTTGTCGATGCCTCGCTGCAGGCGACCATCGATCTGGCGGTCGCCGATCTCGCCAAGCAACTGCAGGTCGATGCGTCGGCGATCACGACCGTGTCGGCAAAGTCCGTCGAGTGGCCGGACAAGAGCGATGGCTGCCCGCAACCCGGAATGTCCTACAGCCAGGTGCCGGTGGACGGCGTGCTCGTCGTACTGAGCAACCATGGCACGAACTACGAGTATCACAGCGGCGGATCGCGCACGCCGTTCCTCTGCAAGAAGGGCTGATCCTCGACCCGGCCGACAAGCAATGGTGCACTCGCTGACGGCCAGTAGGCTCCGGTATTCATGGATCGCGGGCCGCTCGGTGACTTGATCGACACGTTGGTGACGGCGGTGACCGGGGACCTCGTGGCGTTGTCGGGACGCACGATCGAGAGCCTGCGTCCTGACGTCGCCAACGACGTCGCCAACCTCTTCGGGGCGGTGATCGATGCCGACGGGCGGATCACCGACGACGAACTGTGGGCCTACATCCAGGGCGTCGGCCCGGTCCTCGACCCGCCGTTGGCGGTGACGCCCGATCGGCTCCGGGCCGGCGGCCTGCTCGCCGGTAAGGCCATCTGGCTGACGAAACCGTCGACGCTGTTCGATCTGTTGGTGCGCGCCGATGCCCGTGACAACGGCAAGCGCAGCCATACGTACTACACGTTGACAATGGCAATGGCGCATCGCGTCGCGGCGATCGACCTCATACCGTCCCCGGCCGAGCTCGACGTCATCGCCGTCTTCCGCAACATGATGCTGGCGACGATGGACCGATTCGGGGTGACTCGTCCGGGGGGCAATCCGCCGACGTATCCACTGCAACCGCTGACACCGCAGACAACGGGCACTGGCGACGGCCCCACCGGCGGTTCGAGCCCGTCTGGCGACAACGGGAACATCACGGTGACCGCTCCGAACAGTCCGACGCTGGATTCGTTGCTTGCCAAACTCGATGCGCTCGTCGGGCTCGATGATGTCAAGTCCGAGGTCCACCGGCTGACGAGCCTGCTGCAGATCCAGCAGCTGCGTACATCTCGTGGCCTCCCGAACTACGAGACGAGCCATCATCTGATCTTCACCGGCAATCCGGGTACCGGCAAGACGACCGTCGCCAGGCTGTTGGCGCAGATCTTCCACGTCCTCGGCATCGTCTCCAAGGGTCATCTCGTCGAAACCGATCGCTCGGGGCTCGTCGCAGGCTTTGTCGGACAAACTGCGACGAAGACCAGAGCGGTACTCGATACCGCGCTCGGTGGGATGCTGTTGATCGACGAGGCCTACGCACTCGCACGCGGCGGGGACAACGATTTCGGCCGCGAGGCAGTCGACACGATTGTCAAGTACATGGAAGACCACCGTGACGACCTCGCCGTCGTTGCAGCCGGATACCCGGTCGAGATGCAGACGTTCATCGACACCAACCCCGGCCTGTCGTCACGCTTCGCCCGCACGCTCGACTTCGCCGACTACACCGACGATCAACTGATCTCGATCTTCTGCCAACTCGGCGACGTCAACAGGTACGTCCCGAGCGACGGAGCGATCGCTGCAGCGCTGGCGTTACTGGCAACCGAGCCGCGCGGCAAGGGCTTCGGCAACGCCCGCTATATCCGCAACCTGTTCGAGGCCTCGCTCGCCCACCAGGCGATCCGCCTCTCGACCGTCGACGAGCCGACGACAGAGGAACTCACGACGCTCATCGCCACCGACATCCTCGGCTGAGCAATCAGCGCGAAATGTCAACGCCCGCCGACGTCACCGCATCTCGTCGTCGGCGCGAGATTTGGTGACTTCGTCGGTCGACGGCGTTGCCGAGGCTCTACGATTCCGGGCAATGGCAGCGAAGCGAATCGGGGCGGCATTGCTGGCCATAGCACTCATCATCGGCGCGATCGTCTTACGCCATCAACTCGACGAGCAGGACCCCGTTGCGGCGACGAACGGCTCGACGGCGACGCCGACGGACATCGCTATCACGGTCGCCTGCGTGTCAGACCTGTCGGCGATCTGCAACGCCTACGCGGCGAAACATCCAACGGTGAAGATCGTTGTCGGGCCGTACGCATCGACGGTGAAGGCGGTCATCGGCGGGACCAATCCGGCGGCGTGGGTCACGATCGATCCGCTGCCGTTGCTGACCAACCTCGGCACCGTTACGCCGCTCGCCGAGTCGCGGATGGTCGCCGTCACCTCCGATTCGCTCGGCTCGCCGTACGGGTCGACATGCGCAGCTGGTGCTGTCACCTGGAAGTGCATCGGCGATGTTGCCTCGTCGACCATTCGCATCGGTCATCTCGATCCCCGGACGAGCGCTGTCGGACTGACGGCAATGGGTGCGCTCACTCGCGGATTTCTTGGTTCTGACGCCGACGCAACGAAGGTTGTCATCGACGATCGCGACGATTTTCAGAGCTGGTTGAGCAATGTCGAGGCGTCGGTCCAGGGGTACGTTTCGTCCTCGACGTCGGCGGTCAACGCCATCCTCACCAGACCGAGTTCCGCACGTGTCGCCATCACCACCGATGCCGACTACACGACACAGATCGGAACACGAGGGAGCGAATTCCCGCTCATCACACCGACGCCGATCGTCCGCGCTCGCGCTGTGGTGGCGAGCGCCAAGGGCACCGTTCTCCCATCGACGATGTCTGCCGAACTCACCCAACTACTGATTGCTGATGGCTGGGAGTCTGTGACCACCGGCCCTACTGGACTGCCGTCGTCCGCTGACGTCTTCCTCAATCTTCCTTTCTACGGAGGTCTCAAATGAGACGACCATCAACGGTACTACTGGCCGCCGTCACGATCATCGCCGCTGGTTGCAGTGGATCATCGAAGACGACGACGGCACCAACCGGCACCGTCGTCAACGGCGATGGCGGCAACTGCACGAAGATCGAAATGGCAGTCAGCTCGGAGAAGATCGCGCTGATGACAACGCTGGCGAACGACTTCAACGGCACCAGGCAGCACGTCGACGGCACGTGCGTCTTCGTCGATCCATACACCATGTCCTCTGGCGCGGCAGCCGACCTGATCGTCAGAGGTTGGCCGGATTCCGACACCGCATCGCCGAAGCCCGTGGTCTGGTCTCCGGCTGCGAGCGGTTGGGGGGCGATCGTCGACCAGCGTTCCGGCAAGACCATCGCGCCAGCGAGCCCGGCGATCATGCTCACGCCACTCGTGATCGCCATGTTGAAGCCGATGGCCGACGCATTCGGCTATCCAGGAAAGCCGATCGGGTTTGCCGACATCGCCAAGCTGGCGAACGACCCGCAGGGCTGGGCCGCGTACGGGCACCCCGAATGGGGCCTGTTCCGACTCGGCAAGACGAACCCGAACTTCTCCACCAGCGGCCTGAACTTCACAATTGCCGAGTACTACGCAGCGACCGGCAAGAAGACCGGTCTCAGTGTCGAGGACCTCGCGAAGCCGGACGTGCAGGCGTTCACCAGCACCGTCGAATCGGCAGTCGTCCACTACGGCGATATCACGATGACGTTCATGAACAACTGGTACCGTGCCGATGCTCGCGGCACGGCGTTGACCTATGCGTCGGCTGTCGCTGTCGAAGAGAAATCGGTCATCGACTACAACACTGGCAACCCCGACGGCATCCTGTCGCCAGGTGAGACCCCGAAGGCACCGAAGATCCCGCTCGTCGCCATCTACCCCAGTGAGGGGACGCTGTATTCGGACAGCCCGTTCATCATCCTCGATGCAACTTGGGTCACGAAGCAGCAGAAGGACGGCGCCAAGCTGTTCGAGGACTTCGTGCAACTGCCGGCGAACCAGCGGAAGGCACTGCAGTACGGCTTTCGCCCCGGAAACGCGGCGGTGCCGATCGCCGATCCG
>Ga0123338_10001075_pt1 | contig 26800 bp, 12 predicted proteins | sample grotaG_FD_89793 | JGI IMG/M metagenome (GOLD analysis project Ga0123338, IMG submission 89793) | Glacier valley bacterial and archeal communities from Borup Fiord, Nunavut, Canada, to study Microbial Dark Matter (Phase II) -... | ecosystem: Environmental > Aquatic > Freshwater > Ice > Glacier ...
AAAATTGTCACCAGTTGGAGCAAAGATACTGTCAAAGTAAAAGCGGACAATTCGTCTAAATGGATCACTTCAATCAAAACTATTGCCGCGGGAGGCCCTTATTCTATCCAGGTTTTTGGAAACGACAAAGTGCAACTGAACAATGTAATGCTGGGCGAGGTATGGATATGTAGCGGCCAGTCAAACATGGAAATGAGTGCAAACTGGAAGATCATCAATGGTGATGAAGAAGTGAACAAAGCGACCAATCCGAACATCCGTATTTTTCATGTAGAACGAATTGGAGCTGAATATCCGCAGCAAAACTGTATTGCCAATTGGTCGGTATGTTCTCCGGAAACCATGCGTGCCACCAGTGCTGTTGGATACTTTTTTGCCCGCGAACTACAACAAAAGCTGAATGTTCCAGTTGGTATTATCGTTTCTGCATGGGGTGGAACTCCTGCCGAAGTGTGGATTGAAAAAAGCAAGATCGAGGACAACCCAGTACTGAATAAATCTAAGTATTCCGACCATTTCGATGGATGGCCAGGAATGGCAGGAACCACCTACAATTCGATGATTGCCCCAATTGTTCCTTACGGAATTGCCGGAGCTATCTGGTATCAAGGCGAATCGAATTGTGGCAATTACCCCATCTATTCATTGCTGATGAAAACACTGATTGAAAGTTGGAGAACCGATTTTAAGAAAGATTTCCCTTTTTATTTTGTCCAGATTGCCCCTTTTACTTACGGTGCCAATAGCAAAGCCGCGTATCTGCGTGAACAGCAGGAGTTGACTTCCAAAACGATTCCCAAAACCGGTATGGTCGTGATTTCTGATTTAGTTGACAATATCAAGGATATACATCCCAAGAACAAACTTGACGTGGGTAAACGACTTGCTGCGTACGCATTGACTGAAACGTACAAACAAAATATGGGTGAATATAAAAGTCCATCCTATGAGTCGATGAAAATTGAGAAGGACAAAGTTCGCATCAGTTTCAATCATGCAGCCGAAGGTTTGAGATGTACTGGTAAAATTCCTGCTAAATTTATGATTGCGGGAGTCGATCAGAAGTTTGTACCTGGAACAGCTAAAATTGAGGGTAATACGGTACTCGTTTCCTCCAAACAAGTAAAAACACCAGTAGCGGTCCGGTTTTGTTTCGATGATTCCACCATGCCCGATATTTTCAGCAATTACGGGTTGCCCGTAACACCTTTCAGAACCGACAAATGGTAAAAGAAGTGTTTGAAAAGGCGTGAAGACGGAAGCTGGAAGTCAGAAGTCAGAAGTGCTGTTCTGAAATGGGGTATCCAGTCGAATTGAATATTTACTTGTTACAATTATAAAATAATTGGCATTGAAAAGCCCGGCAGTTGAGGATGACTGAAGGGTTGACAGCTATTAGCTAATGGCAAAGTAAAATAGTGCATTCTATTTTAACAAAGTATTCTAAAAGGTAAAATGTGAATCAGGATGAAATTAAGCACCAATATATTAATCGTATAAAAATGAATTGTTTAAAGATATTTATGCTACTGACCTTATTTTCAGTAACTGTTCAGGCTAATAGATACTATTCTCAAGAAAAACCTGATTCGGTTACTTCACTTGTGAACGTACATGATAGTTATCAGCTTTCAGGAAAAAACCTTGTTGCACTGGCTGAAAAGATCCTTTACAAAAACACGCCTCAGGAGGGCATGTATTTGTATCTGTTGCGTCCTTCTGGGAAGTCGAAAAAAGCTTTGCCTGCCATTGTATACTTTACCGGTGGCGGCTGGGTAAGTGGAAATGTGGAAGATCAGATTCCCAATGCAGCATGGTTTCGAGACCATGGAATAATTGGTATTGAAGCAGATTACAGGGTGAAATCGCGCCATGGAACAAGTCCTGTTGAATGTATTGAGGATGCCAAATCGGCCATCCTGTATGTTCGGGCTCATGCCAAAGAATTAGGTATTGATGCCAATCACATTATTGCTGCAGGTGGTTCGGCAGGTGGATATCTGGCAGCCTGTACAATGATTGATGCAGGCGATGCCTCGGATGAGGATCTGACCATCAGCTCGAAACCCGATGCACTGGTGCTTCACAATCCGGTATTGGGTGAAGGCTTCGGAAAAGAGTTTTTTGATGCACATCCAGAATTTTCGCTCCTATTACACATCCAGAAAGGCTGGCCGCCAACCATAATTTCGAACGGAACCAAAGATAAAACCACTCCGTTTGAGGTTGCAGAAAAGTTTACACGCCTGATGATGGAAGCGGGAAATATCTGTGAATTGATTTCTGTGAAAGATGCAGATCATTCTTGTGACTGGCCTGTGAGTAATCCCAATTTTTTGCCTACCTTGCAACGAATGACAGAGTTTCTGAAAGAACAAAAACTAATCAAATAAGAGTCATGCGAAATTCATTGATTTTGAATCGTTTACTTGTTATATTTATCCTATTTATAGTTGGATGCTCCTCGCCTCAATCAATTTACTTTGTCGATTCACAATCGGGTCTGGACAGCAATAAGGGAACTTTGAAAAAGCCTTTAAAGAGCATTGAAAAAGTTAATTCTCTTCAACTTAAGGCTGGTAATTCGGTATTTTTTGCAGGAAAACAATCTTTTGAAGGAACACTTAAATTATCAGCGTTGGCTGGAACAAAAGAACAACCCATTGTAATCGGATCTTTCGGAAATGGACGTGCGATTATCAATGGCGGAAACGAAAACTCGATTCATGCAGATAGTTGCTCGTGGCTTCAGATTAAAAACCTGGTTGTAACCGGAAATGGCCGTCTAAAGGGAAATACCGGCAGCGGCGTTGAATTACGCAATATTCAGAATTGCTCGATTGATAGTCTCGATGCCAGTGGATTTTTATGGTCAGGCGTGAAAGTTGTTGGTGGCAAGAACCTTAAAATTACCAATGTTTATGCGCACGACAATGGTTTTTCGGGTATCAATGTTGAATCGGATGGCCAGAATGCTGGTGGGTTGGAAGGTTCGGGACAAAAGACTTTCAGGAATTTACACATTGCCAACTGTGTCGCTGAAAATAACCCGGGTTGCCCGGCAGTTAAAAATAATCACTCCGGAAATGGGATCCTGATTGGCGGAGTTACCAATGGAACCATCGAATATTGTGAAGCAATGAGCAACGGATGGGACATGCCTCGAGAAGGCAATGGCCCGGTTGGAATATGGGCTTATGAAAGTGACAGTGTCACCATTCAACATTGTTATTCACACGACAATCAGACCTCTGAAAAAGGCAAAGATGGAGGAGGTTTCGACTTCGATGGAGGAATGACCAATTCGGTGATGCAGCATAACTTTTCGGCCAACAATGAAGGCCCAGGATACGGATTGTTCCAATATAAGGGTGCTTCGGTTTGGAAAAACAACATTTTTCGAAACAACATCAGTTACAACGATGGACGAAAAAACGGACAAGCCGGGTTTCTGATGTGGATTGAAAACGGTTCGCCAGAACCCATGGCCGATTGCCAGGTTTATGAAAATACAGTGGTGAACTGCTACGGCTATGCTATGAATTTTGAACCGGGCAATTATCCGGAATTCAACTTCAAAAACAATCTATTTTTACTAACTGCACATTCACTGTCATTTGTTAACGGAAATTATACCGGAGCGATGTTTGCCAGTAATCAAGGTTGGTCTATCAACAGACAAGTTCCACTTGCTTTTCCTGAAGACAAACAGGCAATTATTGCTGATCCTAAAATCAGTATTCCAGAAAGTGAAACTGATTTACCAAAAAGTGTTAAAGAAATGAAAGAGATGATTTTCTTCAAGACACAAGCAAAATAGTTCTCTGAGTTATTTTTAAGGAAAAAAATAAAAAATAAGGAATAAGAAATAAAAAATTGTGCAGTGCGCTATTTTAGTAGAGGCAATCCGTGTAATCCTTTTTAATCCGTGTAATCTTTTTAATCCGTGTAATCTTTTTTACTAACTATGAAAAAACCAATTTTTTACAACCAGCCAGCACGAAAAATCATCCTGTTTGGTATCGTTTTTCTGATTTTAAGTGCTCCAATTGTATTTACCTCATGTAGCAACGCCCAAACTGATTTTACCAATCGTGAACAGAATTTTGATGCCAACTGGAAATTTAATCTGGGAGATATAAAAGGAGCTGATTCGGTAAAATTTGATGATTCGAAATGGAGAACACTTGACTTACCACACGACTGGAGCATCGAAGATTTACCTGCCAGTTCAGGCAAAAAGCAAATTGGTCCATTTTCAGAAGACAGTCCGGGGAAAGGCTCTACCGGAAATGTAATGGGTGGAATCGGCTGGTACCGCAAGACATTCACTTTAGATAATTCAAGCAAAAACAAAAAAGTACAGATCTGTTTCGATGGTGTTTACAGGGAATGTAATGTATGGATCAACGGCCAGCATCTCGGATTTCATGCCAATGGTTACACGCCTTTCTTTTTAAATATGACTCCATATTTAAAACCTGCTGGTGAAAAAAACATCCTAGCTGTCTGGGTGAACAATCCTGGCAAGAATAGCCGCTGGTACAGCGGATCAGGCATTTACCGTCATGTCACTTTACAAGTTACTGATTTGGTAAATATCCCTGTTTGGGGAACCTTCATTACTACTCCAGAAGTTTCAGCTGAGAAAGCAACAGTAAAAGTGGCAACTACAATTCATAATATCACTGAGGGAGATGTAGAAATAAATCTCTTAACTCAGATTTATTCACCTGATGGCAAGGTTGTTGGTCAATCAGAATCGACTCTTAAAACCATTTCAGGAAAAAACAATGAAGCGGAGCAATTAATTGAAGTTACAAGCCCAGCCCGCTGGTCGGTCGATTCTCCCAATCTGTATAAAGCGGTCACAGAAGTCAAATATAATGGTAAAAGCGTAGATCAGAAGTCCACCACTTTTGGTATTCGCTCTATTGAATTCAGTGCAGAAAAAGGGTTTTTACTGAATGGAGAAAGGGTGGTATTGAAAGGTGGTTGTATGCACCACGACAATGGTCCCCTGGGATCAGCTACCATCGACAGAGCGGAAGAGCGCCGCGTTGAACTGATGAAAAAGTTCGGGTTCAATGCCATTCGCACCAGTCATAACCCGCCTTCTGCTCAATTTCTGGATGCCTGCGACCGGTTAGGCGTATTAGTGATCGACGAGGCATTTGATCAATGGCAACGTCCGAAAAATTTAGATGATTATAGTATTTACTTCGATCAATTTCACAAGGCGGATCTTGAATCCATGGTTTTACGCGACCGCAACCATCCATCAGTAATAATCTGGAGCATTGGCAATGAAATCAACGAAAGGGCCGATTCGTCAGGTCTGGTGATTACAAAGAATCTGAGCGACATAATAAAAAAGTTGGATACTACTCGTCCGGTAACTTCAGCATTATGCGGATTCTGGGATAACAAGGGAAAACAATGGGAAGCCTCAACGCCGGCATTTGACCTGCTGGATGTAGGTGGGTACAATTACCAATGGAGACGTTATGAAAGCGATCATGAGAAATCCCCGAACCGGTTGATGGTTGGTACTGAATCGACAGCCCGGGAAGCTCTAAAGAGCTGGCAAATGGTGGAAAAGCATCCTTACGTGCTGGGCGATTTTGTGTGGACTGCCATGGATTATTTGGGTGAATCGGGTATCGGCCATGCATATACATCTACATCCAATGAGGCCAAGGATCAGTTTTCGACAGGCTGGCCTTGGTACAATGCCAATTGCGGAGATATTGACATTTGCGGGTTCAAGAAACCTCAATCCTATTTCCGTGATGTGATTTGGAAAATCAGTAACCTTGAAATGGCCGTTCATTCACCCATTCCTTCAGGGATGAAAGAAGTAATAAGTTATTGGGGTTGGCCCAATGAATTGCAAAGCTGGAACTGGAATGGACAAGAAGGCACAAAAATGCAGGTCAATGTTTATTCCAATTATCCGCAAATAAGGTTGGAACTGAATGGTAAAGTGATTGGTATAAAAACTGTATCAGCCGACACCACGCTGACTGTCACTTTTGAAGTGCCCTATGAAGCCGGTGAATTGAAAGCGGTTGCGCTCAGAGATGGTAAAGAGGTAGAATCAAAAGTGTTGAAAACCACAGGCAATGCATCCAAAATCAGGTTGACAGCCGACCGTTCATCCATCAATGCCAACTGCAATGATCTTTCGTATGTTACCGTTGAAATACTGGATAAAGCAGGAGTTTTGGTTCCCAATGCACAACCCTTGGTTCAGTTTAAAGTCGAAGGAGCAGGTGAAATAGCAGCAGTCGAAAACGGAAACCCAACAGACATGAAAAGCTTCAGTTCGCCCAAAGTAACTAGTTTCAATGGTCGTTCGCTGGTTATTTTAAGGCCTTCAGGGAAGGCAGGAACAATTACACTGAAGGCTGAATCAGCAGGCTTGGCAGGAACTGAAATTACAGTTCAAACAAAATAGAAAATAGTATCATTGTAAAATATAATTAAACAGGAAGCGCTCAACTAATGAGTTCTTCCTGTTTTTAATTTCTAAACCAACAGAGACTAGAATTAATGTTGGCCTTCAAACTTGAATGATACCTTCAGTTTTGTCCTATAGCTTTCAATCTTGCCATCTTTAATAGTCACATCCATAGATTCTACTTCTGCAATCCGAAGTTCGCGTAAGGTTTCCGAAGCCTTGGAAACGGCAGTGGCAGCAGCTTTTTCCCATGATTCACTACTCGTACCTACCAATTCAATGATTTTGTAAACACTGTCAGACATAAAGTACTCCTTTCTTTTTAGTATAAATACCCTTAACAGATAAGTAATTGGGTTAGTTTCGTAAAACGGGATGTTTAAAAATGATAGTCTCTATTTTACTTAGCACGTATTGTAGTGTCGCGTCAACATTGAAATGTTGCTACGTCATTTAAGGTTGGTCAGGGACCATTATCAGATTAGAAGTGTTCGGAAGATGGTTAGCATAAAAAAGCAGGAGGTTTCTGAGCACGTGACTACTTCTTTTAAGGCAACTGATGATCAGTAACTTGCCAGCTTTTATCAACGATAGTCACCCGCTCAGTTTTAAAACCTGGTTGACCTCGACTTCCGCATGTTCCGCACGTTCCGCACGTCTCTCTTTTAACTCTTTCTCTTTATACCACATACTGAATTGAACTGGAAGTATTAAAATACAAGGTGTGCGGAACATGCGGAACGTGCGGAAACTTTATCCAGTTTTGTAAAATTTCAGATGCCTAACCGCCCATTATTTTTACATAGGTGCCCTGCTGTTCCCTATAAGGCTGCCTAACCCTGATCCTCGGGATACGTGATAAAACTTATCGTAAGGTATTGATTGCAAAGGGGACCCCAGCCTGGTTTTTCAATAAGGCAAAAAGATCATTTGTACGTTCTTTGACATCTTCCGAACGCTCCGATTGTAATTTGCTGATGCCAGGAACGTCAAATTAGCCGTAACTAGACAGTAGTACTTATTGACATTTTCCTAAAACTTTAAAAGCGCTTCTAGTAATCAATACTTCAAAGCAAATGTTAATGGTTGATGGGTATAATGAAATAAAACGTTGAACCTTTGCCCTTCTTTGATTCCATCCAAAGAGTTCCTCCCAATAATTCAGTCAGGCTTTTCGAAATTGCAAGCCCAAGACCAGTACCACCATATTTACGCGAGTCGGATGATTCAACTTGACGGAAACGCTCAAATATTTGTGTTTGAAATTCAGCAGGTATGCCTATTCCAGTGTCTTTTACATGAAATTGAACAAAGCCTTCAGTTATTCTCAAGCCTATTTTAACGAATCCATTTTCAGTAAATTTGATCGAATTACCCACTAAATTTACTAAAATCTGTCTAATTTTAGTCTGATCGCTTTCAATAAAAACTTCTTTGATTGGGTTCAATGGATCAAGGATTAATTCTATTCCTTTCTCAATAGCCTTAAATGAATATTCTTCCTGAAGGTCAATCATTAATTTATTGACGGAAAACAACTGGTTGATTACCTGAACATGGCCAGCTTCAATTTTTGAAATATCCATAATGTCGTTGATAATCGAAAGCAGGTTGTTCCCACTTGTATTGATTATCTGTGCAAATTGAGATTCCTGATTTGTGTGAAAATCAAGGTCTGACATTAATTCAGAAAAACCGATGATACTATTGAGTGGCGTGCGTAATTCATGGCTCATATTGGCCAGAAAGGCTGATTTAAGGCGGTCCGATTCTTCCGCTTTTTCTTTGGCTGCAATTAACTCCGCTTCGGCACGCTTGCGTTCGGTAATATCATGAATAATCATACTTGATTTTTCAATACCGCGTGAATCTTTGAAGATGGTCGATGTTAATTCAGCCGGAAAAATGGTCCCATCTTTTCTTAGTAAGTTTAACTCTCCACTGAATCGGCCCGTTTTCCTTCTTTCTTCAAGGGCAGGTATCAAGCGAGGATCATTCATATCATTTATTTCAGATCGGGTAAGATTTACAATTTCTTCCTTGCTTCTTCCAAACATTCTTTCCGCTTCCGGATTTACTAAATAGATAGCACCATCAGGATTGGTATATAAAATGGCATCTATACTGTTTTCAAAAAGCAACCGGAATTGTTCCGTACTTTCAAACAAGGCCTTTTCTGCTTTTTTAATTTCTGTAATATCGCGAAAGAGTGTTGCAAATTTTCCTTTCTCAGGTGAAAAAGCAGAGATGGAAAAGTGCTTATTCAAGGCAGGAAAAAAGGTTTCGAAGCTTATTGGTTGACCCGTAGAGGCAACCTGAGCCCATAAGTCGAAATAAGGAGCTTTTTCCATTGAATATCTGTCTGAGCCTTTCATTCCCTTCACCTCACTTAGTTTTTGCCCGGTAATCTTTTCAAAAGCCGGATTGGCATCCACTAACACGTAATCAACAGCTTTCCCCTGTGTATCATAAATGATCTCATTAACTGATATCCCTTCTGACATGGAGGCGTAAATATCTGAAAGACTTTTCTCACTTTTCTGTAATGCAACTTCTGCCAGTTTGCGTTCGGAAATGTCACTGAAGCAAACGGCCACTCTTCGGCTGTCCTGTCCTCCCATGCGAAAGGCACACACGTCGAACCAACGGTTCAATCCTGCGGCTTCCCTTTCAAAACGCATCAATTCACCCGTCAAGGCGACTTTCCCATATAACTCAAACCAATATTCTTCCTGGTCAGGAAGAATATCGCGCGTTAATTTACCCCGTACATCAATTAATCCAGTTTGTTCTTCGAATGCTGCATTGGTTTCCAAATAGCGATAATCAACAGCCTTCATGTTTTCATCAAAATACACTTCTACTTCACAAAATCCTATAATCATCGAATTAAACAGCGTACGATAACGCTCTTCACTTTGGAGCAGACTTTGTTCTGCTTGCTTGCGTTCGGTAATATCATGAATAATCATACTTGATCTTTCAATTTCGTTGGAATCTTTGAAGATTGTCGATGTTAATTCAACAGGAAAAGGGGTCCCATCTTTTTTTAGTAAGTTTAACTCTCCACTGAAACGGCCTGTTTTTAGTCTTTCTTCAATGGCAGGTTCCAATCGAGGATCATTCATATCGGCAATATCAGATCTCTCAACACTTAAAAGTTCTTCTTCACTTCTTCCCAACATTCTTTCCGCTTCCGGATTTACTAAATAGATAGCACCATTCGGTTTGGTAAATAAAATGGCATCTGTACTATTTTCAAAAAGCAGCCGGAATTGTTCCGTACTTTCAAACAAGGCCTTTTCGGCCTGTTTACGTTCTGTAGCATCATTGAAGCACACCGCCACTTTTAGGCTTCCCGGTCCTCCAATGCGAAATGCATGTATTTCAAGCCACCTGCCGTCCAATGGTTTGGCTTCATTTTCAAAATGCATCGCTTCACCTGTCAATGCAATCTTTCCGTACTGTTCAAACCAATGTTCTTCTAAGCCGGGAGCTACATCGCGCGCTAATTTTCCTTCTACATCTTTTAATCCACTTTGGTCTTCGAATGCTGCATTGGTTTCTAAAAAGCGATAATCTAAAGGCTTCATGTTTTCATCAAAAATCATTTCGATGATACAAAATCCTTCAATCATTGATTTGAATATACTTTGATAGTATTCTTTACTTTCGAGTAGATCAGCTTCTGCTTGCTTGCGTTCAGTGATATCCTGAATGGAACCAAACAGAATTCTTTTTTCTTTGTCGTATAGAGCTATGGAATGAATATCTTTTATTTCGCCTGTATCTTGCGTTTTTATTTTGAATTCAACATCATAGGGTTTATTTTCTTCAATTAAATTTTTCAGGGCAAGGTCAAGGAAAGGGCGGTACTCGTGTAAAGTAACCTTTTTAATATCCGCAAAATCAAATTGATCTTTATCGAGACCATATAATTTGATAGCCCCCTCAGAAGCACATACCATTTGCGAATCTATATGTAATTCCCAATTGCCGGTTTTCGAAGCCAGTTCGGCTCGTCCTAACCGTGATTCGCTTAAGCGGATTGCTTCTTCATCCTTTCTGTTTTCGGTAAGGTCGATCGCAGTTACCAGGCATTTCTTTTCATTTATGGGAACAAATCCTTCCAGATAAACAGTGATAGTAGAATTTCCATTGATAACCAGCTTTACTTCGCATATTTGTTTGGAATTGGTTTCACCAGCTTTCTTTAAAAAGTCTTTGAATACAGTTAACGTTTCGGGTGATACAAATTCTATAAAATTACGTTTGACTAACGTCAAACGTAATTTATTAAGCATCCTGGCGCCATTAAGATTCGCCTCACTGATGGTTCCGTCGCTCTCAAGCGTAAAATATCCCGAAGGAGAAAAATCGTAAAGTGCCGTAGCATTTGCTGCTTTGTCTGCTGCCAACTTGAGTTCCACATTCTGCATTTCAAGCTCTCTCTGATGTACCTCCAATTCGTGGATGATTTTCAAATGTTCGGCTACATTTTTACAAAGCTCAGAACTAGAAGGTAGCTCCGCTGCTTTTTCTGACTGTTCCTTTTTTAATTGTTCTTCTGCTTTTTGTCGATTTAAAATAGTTTCGTGTGATACTCTCTTTTCCATATTGCCTCGATTAAGGTTGCAAGTTAGTGATTTTAACGCGAATTTGCCCTTCTTTTACTTGTAATTACCTATTATTCCACTTCAATAGTCTTAATTATGAGGATGATATCACAGCAGTAGTGCAGCAGTGCTAAATTCACATATAGAGATGACGATTAGGAATACCTTACCAATGAATGCAGGTTAATTATTTACAGGAACCAGTTTTACAATGATTCCCGGACTTTCGGTTGCAACATAAATGTATCCCTCGGGGCTAATGTTTACGTTGCGCACCCTACCTGCGTTTTCAAGTAGTTTTTCCTGTTCAGTTACTTTGCCATCTTCCAAATGACAGCGTTCCAGATATTTAAAGCTTAACGAACCGCTCAGTATATCACCTTTCCAACCCGGATAACGATCACCAATTACAAATTTCATACTGCTGGGACCAATCGAAGGAGTCCACTGAAAAACAGGCTGCTGCATACCTTCTTTGGCTGTTTCATTGGTGATGATGGTGCCATCATAATTGATTCCAAAAGTGATCACAGGCCAGCCATAATTATTGCCCTTTCCAACTATGTTGATTTCATCCCCACCACGTGGGCCATGTTCATTGTTCCATATTTGGCGGGTAACAGGGTGGATATCAATTCCCTGCGGATTTCGATGTCCATAAGAATAAATGGTGGGCATGGCGCCGGGGGTATTCACAAACGGATTGTCGGGCGGAATGCGGCCATCATCAAAAATGCGGTGGATCTTTCCGCAATGATTGGTCAGCTTTTGTGCATTCGTTTTTTCGCCACGTTCGCCTACCGAAAAGAACAAATAACTCTTGTCGTCAAAAACCATCCGGCAGCCGAAATGAACTCCCGAATTTGTATTGGGCATGGCCTTAAATAATTCTTGTTGATCGACCAATTGGTTACCTTTTAACTTGGCTCTGAAAATGGCAGTATTGCCTTTATTTCCGTTGTCTGCTTTCTGCGAATACGAAATATAAATCCAACCGTTGTTTTTATAATCAGGATGCAAAACCACATCCATCAAGCCCCCCTGACCCTCGGCCAAGACTTCTGGAACGCCCGTAATGATTGATTTGAGTTTGCCACCACCGAAGCGGAATAGTTGTCCGCTACGTTCGGTCACCAACATGTCGCCATCAGGTAAAAAGGCCATTCCCCAAGGAACATCCAGCCCTTTGGCAACTGTATCAATGCGAAAGGCCTGATGTTTTGAACGCACTATTTCCGGAAATCTGGTAATGGCAGGATTTTCTTTTTTCTTTTTTATATCAGTAAGAATATAATCTGAAATGGCTTTTATCTCGACATCTGAAAAGGCTTTCTCAAAAGCAGGCATTCCCAAAACCGGTATTCCATGTTTGATAACAGAAGTCAGATCATTAGCGGCACTATATGTTTCCCATGTTTTCCCTGCAAAACGTTCCATTTTGTCCCCGTGGCAACCGGCACAGAACTTTTGAAAATTATCTTTTGCTGATGGCTGAGCAGAATCAAACGTAGATTGTGTTTCAGAACCGAATGGAGCATATTTCTGAGAAATCAGGAATAAACCGGTCGACACTAAAAGCGAAAATGTTAAAATAATGAATGGTTTCATAGTTGGATAGATTTTATATGTTATTGGGTTAAACAGAGAAACTGGCTATTTGTTGAAAATACCTGACTGTTAGAAGAAAATTATTATTTCCTTTGTAATAAGTGGTAAATATTCAGTTAAATAGCATGTTTAAAGAAGAAAATTATGCGGCTTACAAAGAACTGTTTAATCAAACTTTTTATAAACAGATGAAATTATAAACCACCCTTGAAAAAGCCCCCAATTAAATTTAATGTTATGAAGAATAAAATTCTTGCCATTGCTTTATTTTTGTCCGCTTCAATTTCCGTGCAAGCCCAAAAACAGCTTACAAAATATGTGAATCCATTTTTAGGTACTGCCACTTTATGGGACAGTATCGATATTGGCTATAAGCCTACTCACCGGACATGGGGTGCAGAGGTCTTTCCCGGATCATCGCTGCCCAATGCCATGGTACAACTGAGTCCTGTTACCCAATTCAGGAGTGGCTCGGGTTATCAGTATGAAGATACGGTCATCTATGCCTTTACTCATACGAGCAAAGGACATTGGAATTTATGTCATATCCCCCTGTTACCCGTTACCGGAATTATATCGCCTGATGACTTTCGTTCTGCCTACAGCCATAAAAACGAGTCGGCCCATCCGGGTTATTACCAGGTATTTCTTGAACGGTATGCTATCAATGCTGAATTAACCTCCACACTTCGTTGCGCATTTCATAAGTATACCTACAAAGCAGGGCAGGTTAAAAAACTGATTGCCGATCTTGCCATGTCCAATGAACGGGTCAGGAGTTGGGAGATCCATCAGGAAGGTGAAAATGTATTTAAGGGCTTTCAGCAGGCGGGTGAAAAAATGTACTTCTACGCGGTGGCCAATCATCAAATTAGAAACATTGAATCGCTGAAAAAAGAAAAGAAAGAGATATCGGTTGTCAACTTTGTTGATGCGTCCAAACCATTGGAAATCCAAATAGGTTTTTCGTTTGTATCCATTGCCAATGCCAAAGAAAACCTGGAAAAAGAGATGCTGGGAAAAACGTTTATACAGGTGAGAAATGAAGCCACCAAAACATGGGAAACGTTATTTTCGAAAATTAAAGTATCGGGCGGCACTGAAAGGCAACAGGGAATTTTTTATTCTACTTTATACCGGTCGTTTCTATGGCCTGCCTTGCGAAGCGATGTAAACGGTGATTTTACAGATATGAAAGGAAATGTTGTCAATAAAGGGTTTAACTATTATACCGAGCCCTCCTTGTGGGACGATTACCGCAACAAGCTGGTTTTACTGGGAATGTTATCCCCTAAGGTAACTGTTGATGTGATTAATTCCCTGATCGATAAGGGCGAAAAAACAGGCTTTATGCCCACCTTTTTCCATGGCGACCATGCTGCTCCGTTTATTGCCGGAACCTATTTAAGAAAAATACGAGGCTTTGATGTAAAAAGCGCCTACAATCTGCTTTTGAGAAATGCTACGCTCGAAAATAATAGCAGGCCTTACATCACAGAATACATGGAGAAAGGTTATATTCCTGAACAAGACATCAAGGACCCAAATATTGAAACAAAAGCCACGGCTGGCGTTACCAAAACGCTGGAATATGCTTACGACGATTATGCACTGGCGCAGTTGGCAAAAGAACTGAATGATACCAGTAATTATCGGATGTTGATGATAAGAACCGGTAATTACAAAAATGTGTTCGATCCGTCAACCGGACTCATGAGGGGGCGTCTAACCAATGGAGAATGGATTAAAAACTTTGATCCTCAGTATCCGTATTACGAATACATGTACCGCGAAGCCAATGCTTGGCAATCTTCATTTTTTGCCCCTCACGATCCAAATGGATTGGTGAATCTATATAAGAGTAAAGATGATTTTGAGAAAAAGCTGGACGATCTTTTTACTATTCCGTGGAAGGGGATTGAAGCCTATAACTTCTCAGGTTTTATCGGTCAGTATTGTCATGGTAATCAACCCGATCACAGCTTTCCTTACATGTATTATTTTGTCGATAAACAGGAAAAGTCGCAGGTTATACTGGACAGTATCATGAACCATTTCTATGATTTGGGCAAGGATAAGCTGGCTTATGCCGGGATGGACGATGCAGGTGAAATGTCGGCCTGGTATGTATTCAATGCCATTGGGATTTATCCATTCTCTCCGGCCGACCCCAACTACATTGTTTCGGTGCCCCTATTTAATAAAGTTGAATTCAATCTTGGAGAAAAGAGTTTTACAATTATTAAAAAGAATTCAGGAAGAAAAATTGGTAACATTACATACGATAATAAAATGATTGATGGCTATTTTATACCCCATCATGAATTAAATAAGGGGAAGAAATTGGTGATTACCACCAGGTAGATAGGAGCGGGGAGGTTGCAGTGTTCAGTAACAGTGTTCAGTAACAGTGTTCAGTTGCAGTGTTCAGAAAACTCCGCTTGAAACTTTGAACTTGAAACTTTGAACTAAAAATATATGACAACAAGAAGAGATTTTATACGAACAAGTGGCTTGACCATCACAGGATTGGCAATAGCTGGAACAGGCAGTGTATTTGCCGCTTCAGCCAACGAAATAAGTTATGTGAGCAAACGTCCGGCTGTGGGTAAAAGGAATTTTACATCTGCAGCCGTTGAAAAAACCATTCAGCAAACAAAAGCCAAACTGAAAGACCCTAAACTGGCCTGGATGTTCGAAAACTGTTTCCCCAATACACTGGATACCACCGTTGAATATAAAATGAAGAACGGCAAGCCTGACACTTTTGTCATTACCGGAGACATTCATGCCATGTGGTTACGCGATTCGTCAGCACAAGTCTGGCCTTACCTGCCACTGGCCAATGAAGATGAGAAACTAAAATCATTACTGGCCGGAGTGATCAACCGTCAGACTCAGTGCATTCTGATTGATCCCTATGCCAACGCCTTCAACGACGGCGCTACCGGAAGCGAATGGAAAACCGATCTAACCGATATGAAACCTGAACTTCACGAACGCAAATGGGAAATAGATTCACTTTGCTATACCGTTCGTCTGGCTTATCACTATTGGAAGACTACAGGCGATACAAAGGTTTTTGATGCCGACTGGCAAAAAGCGGCCAAACTGATTCACCAGACTTTTGTGGAACAACAGCGCAAGGAAAGCCTTGGACCCTATAAATTTCAGCGTAAGACTGAACGTCAGCTAGATACTGTTTCAAATGATGGATATGGACAACCACTTAAACCGGTCGGTTTGATCAACTCCACCTTCCGTCCTTCGGATGATGCCACCACTTATGGCTTTCTGATTCCTTCTAACTTGTTTGCTGTGACTTCACTCCGACAGATGGCTGAAATCAGTAATAAGATAACTGGCGATAAAGCTTTTGCTGAAAAATGCCTGTCACTTGCCAAAGAAGTAGAGGATGCTGTCCGTAAATATGCCATTGTAACTCATCCCAAATATGGCAAGGTATATGCCTTTGAGGTTGATGGCTTTGGAAATGCTTCACTAATGGACGATGCCAATGCCCCCAGCCTGCTCTCACTTCCTTACCTGGGCTGTGTGGAAATAAACGACCCGGTTTATCAGAATACCCGGAAGCTTGTATGGAGCCATGACAACCCGTATTTCTTCAGCGGAAAAGCTGGTGAAGGAATTGGCGGCCCACATGTGGGATATGACATGGTATGGCCCATGAGCATCATCATGCTGGCCATCACCAGTACCAACGACAAGGAAATTGCAAATTGCATGAAAACCCTTGTAGCCACTGATGCTGAAACTGGTTTTATGCACGAAACATTCCACAAGGACGATCCTGCAAATTTCACACGCAAATGGTTTGCCTGGGCAAATACCCTCTTTGGCGAACTGGTACTGAAATTGGTTAAATCAGGTAAGCTGTAATCTATTGTAATACAATTAAATATACATGTAAAAACATAGGAAGTTAGTGGTTCTCACTATCCGAAGTTTCCAATATGAACGACAATATCACCATTTGTCGTTCATATTGTTTTTATTACAAATCGTAAATCCAATTAAGTTTGTCTAGAACAATGATCGGAAAGTCATTGCAAGGCAAAAAGCAATCCCACATAATTGACAGATTGCTTCGTTCCTACCAATGACATATTTGCGTAACTTGTTTATATATAGGTATTTAAATATTTCGGCTAAAGTAGCAAATTCACTCCCTGTCATATGCACATTGTGTCCAATAAATTGGGTGGTAACTCACAATGACGCCCTTTGGGAGACCATCGCACTGATGAAGGTGCCAATATCCTCAGTCATTAGCGCATTGTAGCTATGAAAAATAGCTTTTCTCTCGCAATGACGTTCCGATGATTGTTCCTGAGGATCTTAAATGATCTTACGACAATGTTCAGTTTACACTACACTAATATAAATGATCCGTTTAGAAATCGTCCATGTAAATAAGTTAAAATTAACAGTAACCTGTATTCGGATGCAACAGGATGGGTGATTACCAAACTCCACAAGATATTACTATATTTGCAAACATATTTTTAAAAAACTCCAGATTTCAGTTGCTAATGTGCCATGCATATACAACTGAAACCGTTGGGTTGAATGCAGAAACGCTTCAGCCTCCCGATTCCCGCAGTTACGGGATGACTTTGGAATAGAGCAAGAACTGTCCGGCCTTATGTTGGTTTGTCAGCAAATGTTCCTTTCCTGTAAATTATTAAATTGCATTTTTATGACCCAAACTTCGAGAAAAATTCTCCTTATTTCCGGTTCCGAACGCAGTGTAGGAAAAACAAGTTTTATGCGCCGCGTAATTGCCAAGAATGCCAGCCACCATTTGGTTGCCATCAAAATAACACCTCTTTTTCATGAACCTACAAGCGGATTGGTGTCCCTCTTTGAGACCAAAAATTACCGTATTTATCAGGAAAACGATTTTACTGCAAGCAAGGATAGTTCCCTGTTTCTACAGGCAGGTGCTGAAACTGTATACTATATTCAAAGCACTGCTGCTTTTCTGGAAGAAGCCTTCAACCTGGCAACCGAACAGTTATTACCTGAACAGCCAATTATTGTTGAGTCGGTTGAATTGCGCTCTATTTTGGCACCTGAAATGTTTGTTTTTATTCAGAAAGATTACGAAGACGTAAATCCATCGGCTTTGGAAATGCACAAACTCGCTGATGTAGTTGTCCTTTCCGACAGCGGGCAATTTAGTATGGATCCAGCTACGATCACTTTTGATCAAAACTGGAACGTTCAATCAAATGACAATGATTGAAGTCCATTTGGATTTCAATCCTGAAACTGTTAGCCCACTCATTGATAGGTAAATGCAGGTATCTTATGCCTGAACATTTCCAAATACAGCATGGAAAACCTGCGGCTTCACTGAGCCGCAGTATCGCAGAAGTTTCAGAAAAGACACTCATCTTTGGCTTCATCGTTGCGTAATTGCTGTGACTGAATACTGCTATGAAATTTACCCTCCATGTAAAAACTGACAGGGCCCCCTTCTTTTTTATCCTACATCCGGCACCAGCTTACCCTAAAAATACTTCACCTTCCTTTTTTATCCATTGTCCTAACCTGCAAGATAGTTATACTATCCTTTGAACTGATGTTTTAGTAAGCCTTCTGAAACATATCTGTAATGCTTCTGTATTATATATTAGAGAAAGCTTACAGATACGTTACAGAAGACTTACTAAAACATCAGTTCAAAGGATAAGCTTATAGATATTCCTGTATAGGAGGAAAAGAGTAAAAAGTGATTTATGGGGGATAAAAGAAAGGGAAAATCCTATGTGAAGGGGCAGTGTCGCAGGGGTGGATGCTTTCTATTTAAAAACTCACATCTTCATTTCTCCTTCCAAATGAATGGTAGAATGGCATTGTAATTGATGTACCAGTTAAATTGAAATATTATTTCAAACCCTGATTTTATTGTTAATTTTACCATTGATATACAACATCCAATCAATATGAAACAAATTCTCATCATTCTGATCTCCTTATTGAGTTTTACCTCCATGTCACAAAACTCATTTACCAAGGAGTGGGAGCAGGTTGACTCACTTTCCAACTTGGGACAGTCGCAGACAGCGCTCGACATGGTCATCCGCATTTATGATCAAACCAAAGTGGCTAACCAATCCGATCAGTTTGTAAAAGCATCGTTGTACCGCATGAAGCTGGAAGGAGATTTTCAGGAAGATAATTATGAGAATACCATTGAACGGACTGAGTTGGAAATTCAATCAGCAAAGGCTCCCGTAAAGCAAATCCTGCATTCAATTGTAGCAGAACTTTACTGGCGGTACTATCAGAATAACCGCTGGCAGATACTCGATAGAAGCCAAACAGTTAACTTTGAACTCAAGGAACTCAAAACATGGGATTTGAAAAAGATCGTATCTGCCTGCATGGAAAATTACGACTTATCGCTGATAAATAAGGATTTACTTAAAAATACTGCATTGTCTTCTTACTCGGCTATATTGATTGAACAGGACGATTCACAAAAATTCAGGCCTACATTATTTGATTTCCTGGCTCATAGGGCCATTGACTTCTATTCTTCATCAGAGGCCGGACTTACAAAGCCAGCCAATACTTTTTTAATGAATGATGTCCATTATTTTGGCCCTGCTGACCAATTTGCAGAATTCAACATAGCATCCGCTGATTCGTTTTCCTTTGAATTTCAGGCCTTAAAACTTTACCAGGAAGTCATCAGGCTTCATCTTAAAGATCCTGATCCGACAGCATTGATTGATGTCAATTTGGAACGACTTTCGTTTGTACATCAAAAAAGTATTCTTTCTGAAAAGGATAGCCTGTACCTTGTCGCATTGCATCAGTTAGAGAATCAATTCAAAAATAATCCTTCATCAACAGAGGTGGCCTATCAGATTGCTGTACAGTTAAATAACGACAAGGAACAGGTAATTCCATACTCCGATGGTTCGGCAACCAATCAAGTTATTTCAGACTTAAAGAAATGGGATAAGAAGAAAGCGCTCGAAATCTGTCAGGCAGCTATAACCCGTTTACCTGATAGCTTTGGCGCTAAAAATTGCCTCGCACTAATTGAAAATATCAAACAGGATAATATTTCAATTACTACCGGCTCTGCCACCATCATTGGAAAACCCTCACTGGCATTGGTGAATTACAAGAATGTTTCCAAAGTATACTTCCGCCTATTGAAAATTGATCCTGAAACAAATAGTGAACTTCAGCAGAATGAGCAGCAAATACGCCTTGAAAAGTATCTAAGCATTCGACCAAAAATGAGCTGGGAACAGGCACTTCCTGATGATGGTGATTATAGAAACCATTCAGCAGAAATCCAACTACCAGCAATGCCCAGTGGATATTATATCCTACTGGCAAGCATCGATGCTTCCTTCCCCTCCAAATCAGCAATTGTAACTTCAAACAGTTTCTGGTCGAGCAATATCAGTTACCTTAGCAAGGGCAATAATGAATTTATGATTCTGGACCGCGAATCAGGCCATGCACTTGCAGGAGTGAAGGTTCAGGCATTCTACCGGGATTATAATTCCAATGCCCGTAAGTTTGAGAGCAATGCCGGTGATATATATGTGAGCGATCAATTTGGAATGGTGATTATTCCGCAAAAAAAGGATCTAAAGAATTGGAACAATGAGAGTTATCTGGTCTTCAAATCGAAGAACGATCAGTTAATGACAGAAAAAATGTACTCTTGGAATTCTGGTGAAGAGTCTGAATCCCAAACGATTGTACAGACCCATTTCTTTACTGATCGAGCGATTTACCGTCCCGGACAAACGATTTATTTCAAAGGAATTGTGCTGGAAAGAAAAGACAAAGAGGTAAAAATAAAGACAAAGTTTAAAACTGAAGTCACTTTCTTTGACAACTACGGTCAGGTCATTTCAAAGCAAAATCTTACCACCAACGATTTTGGTTCAGTAGCCGGAAGTTTCACTGCCCCACAAGGTACATTGACAGGTGAAATGTCCATTCGAAACGAGAATGGAAACGTGTCGGTGCGGGTAGAGGAATACAAACGACCCAAATTTGAAGTGACCTTCGAACCCGTCAAAGGATCATATAAACTGGGCGAAATGATCACTGCCAAAGGGAAAGCTATTGCTTATGCCGGTAGTACGGTTTCCGATGCCAAAGTACATTACAGGGTTGTTCGTCAGGCCCGTTACCCCTACTTTTGGGGAGACTGGCGTGGGATGCCACGATCGCCAGAAATGGAAATCACCAATGGTGATACTGTAACCGCAAGTGATGGATCGTTTGAAGTAACATTTAAGGCCATTCCTGATCTGTCTGTTAACCGTAAGATCAATCCGGTGTTTTCATATACCGTTTATGCCGATGTGGCCGATATCAATGGAGAGAGCCATAGCAGTGAAACCACTGTATCAGTTGGCTACATGGCGCTTCTGATAAAGACTGATCTGACAGAGGATGTCAACCTTGAAAAAGGATTTCAGTTTTCGCTTTCTACTACCAACCTGAATGATGAAAAAGAAGCTGCCTCAGGAAATATTCAAATCTACCAGCTCAGCAAGCCAGACAAGGTATTGTATTCCCGCAAATGGGAATGTCCTGATCGGTTTACAATGACCAAAAAGAAGTTCGAAAAGGAATTCCCCGGCGAAGTTTACAACAATGAAGACGATACCACTACCTGGCCAAAGAAATCTGTTTATACTTCAGGTTTTAAAACACCGGCAGATTCATTGATCAAGCCTGAAAAAGCTTTGAACCCAGGAGTGTACATGATTGAAATTAAATGTAAAGATGCATTTGGCGAAGAGGTTATCTATCAAAAATACTTCACTGCCTTTGAGCCACGATCTGGTAAAACCGAAGCGGTGTCTCCTTTATTCTTTACCCTGTTAACTACAACTGCAGAACCTGGACAGGATGTAAAGCTTCTGATTGGAACACCCCTTAAAAAAGCAAATATACTTTATGAAATTATGCAGCAAGACAAGGTTCTTAGCCGTGTATTCCTACATTTAGACAGGGAGCAAAAGCTCATCAGTATTCAGGTAAAAGAAGAATACAGAGGCAACTTTTCTATCAATCTTACCATGGTGAAAAACAATCGCTCTTTTATGGTAAGCAAGTTGGTCACAGTTCCATATACCAATAAAAAACTGGATATCAGTTTTGCTACATTCCGCAATAAGTTGTTGCCCGGACAGGATGAAGAATGGCAGATTACCCTGCGTGACAGCAAAGGCGAAAAAGCTGTTGCTGAAATGCTTGCAGGAATGTACGATGCTTCCCTCGATGCCTTTGTTCCGCACAATTGGGCATTCAATATTTTCAATGCTTATTATAACGGTTCACGATCATGGAATGATAATCAAGGCTTCGGAATCAGGTCAGGTGAGCAGTTTAATTATCCTCAGACAGGTTTATCTCATTTCGATCATTTATATGACAGACTGGACTGGTTTGGATTTAGTGATGGATTTAATGGTGGAAGACCTATACGTATGTATAAAAGTGCGAGCGTCATGGAGATGAATCAAAGTTTAACAATGATGGTTGCAGAAGATGATGTCTCCTCAAATTCCAGGCAGGAATCCAATGTCGAAGTCACCACTATGAGCAGCATAGAATTTACTCCACCGATAATTAAAGCTGATGAAGAAGTCGATGGAAATTTACAGATCAATAAACCATCTGTACCACCTGTCATCCAGATACGCAAAGACTTTAATGAGACTGCCTTTTTCTATCCGCAGCTGGCTACCAATGAAAATGGTGATATTGTCATCAAATTCAAAGCTCCTGAAGCCCTTACCCGTTGGAAAATGATGGGCTTGGCATACACCAAGGATTTGAAATACGGACAGATCGAGAAAACCCTTGTTACACAAAAAGACCTGATGATATTTACGAATGCCCCACGCTTTATGCGTGAAGGTGACCAAATGGATTTCTCAGCTAAGATATCTAACATTAGCGATCGTGATCTTTCGGGTACTGCAGAACTCCATTTCTTCGATGCGCTGACCATGAAACCAATCGACTCCATCATGGGTTTGAACCCGGCAAGTATTCCTTTCACTGTCAGTAAAGGAAACAGTTCGCCGGTCAGCTGGAAAATCAATATTCCTGAAGGATTACAGGCAATCACTTACCGCATTACAGCCACAGCAGGTACTTTCAGCGATGGGGAAGAAGCAGCCATTCCGGTAATTACCAATCGTATGCTGGTGACCGAGTCGATGCCACTACCGGTTAACGGGATGCAGCAAAAGAAATTTAACTTCGACAAACTGGTCAATTCAGATTCGACCAGCACAACGTTGCGCAATTACAGGCTTTCGCTCGAATACACTTCGAACCCAGCATGGTATGCAGTGCAGGCATTGCCCTACCTGATGGAATTTCCCTACGAGTGTGCCGAGCAGCTTTTCAGTCGTTATTATGCCAATAGCCTGGCAACCCACATTGCCAACAGTGATCCTAAAATTAAACGTATATTCGAAAGTTGGAAAACCATTTCGCCGGATGCACTTAAATCGAATCTGGAAAAGAACCAGGAACTGAAATCCGTCCTCTTGCAGGAAAGTCCATGGGTGCGTGATGCTACCAATGAAAGTGAACGTAAACAGCGTATCGCCTTGCTATTTGACCTTAACCGGATGGCTTCGGAACAATCTATTGCATTGAAAAAACTAAAGGAGTTGCAGTATCCCAATGGTGGCTGGCCATGGTTCGCCGGAATGCCTGAAAGCCGTTACATCACCCAACACATTGTCACTGGCCTTGGTCATTTAGTTGCTCTGAAAGTGCTCAACCCGGTTGAAAATAGTGAGGTAAACGAATTACTGAAAAAGGCAATTGGATACCTTGATGTAAGCCTTAAAATCGAATTTGAGAAGATTAAAAAGGATGACAAAAACTACCTGAAAACCAACCATCTGGGAAACGAAGACATTCAGTATTTGTATGCCCGAACTTATTTCAACACTGAATTTCCAATAGGCAAAGAGTACAGCGAGATGCTTGACTATTACATGGCTCAATCGGTTAAATACTGGAAGTCTGAGAATAATTACATGAAAGGCATGATGGCCTTGTATATGAAGCGTTTTGGCGACCAACCCACCGCTGCATTGATTATGCGGTCTTTGAAAGAAACGGCCTTACACAGCGAAGAAATGGGCATGTACTGGCGAAATAATCAGCGGGGCTGGATGTGGTACCAGGCACCGGTCGAAACGCAGGCACTGTTGATCGAGGCTTTCGATGAGGTCAGTCATGATCAGAAATCGGTTGAGGAAATGAAAATCTGGTTGCTGAAACAAAAACAGACGCAGGACTGGAAAACTACCAAAGCCACCACTGAAGCGGTTTATGCTTTGTTACTTCGTGGCACTTCACTTCTGGCATCCGACAAGCAGGTTAAAATTACCCTTGGCAATGAAATTGTTGATCCTTATAAAAAGGATGGTTCAAAACCTGAAGCAGGTACCGGCTATTTCAAAACCTCTTGGGAAGCTTCGGCTATTAAACCTGAAATGGGAAATATTACGGTCACCAATCCAAATTCTACCGTGGCATGGGGAGCCTTGTACTGGCAGTATTTCGAACAATTGGATCACATCACTCCTGCACAAACACCGCTTAGCTTGAACAAGAAGCTTTTCCGTGAAGTAAATACTCCTACAGGACCTGTCATTGAACCCATTACTGAAAATTCACCCATTAAAATTGGAGATAAAATTGTGGTACGTGTTGAACTTCGTACCGACCGTGCGATGGAATACATTCATTTAAAAGATATGCGTGCATCTGCCTTTGAGCCTGTCGATATACTTTCAGGATACCGCTATCAGGGTGGCCTTGGGTATTACGAATCGACTTTGGATGCTTCAACCAACTTCTTTATATCCTATTTGCCCAAAGGAACTTATGTGTTTGAATACAAATTGATAGCTACTCAAAAAGGTGAATTCTCGAATGGCATTACCTCGGTTCAATGTATGTATGCCCCTGAATTTGCGGCACACTCAAAAGGCATAAGGGTAAAGGTGGAATAAAGGAATGTAATACAAAGTTTACCGAAATCAAAATGCCATAATGCCAATTCCATCAATTGGCATTTTGGCATTATGGCATTTTGACGAAAACACAGAAATGCAATTCCTTTCAGTAAAGTTTTATCAGTTTTACCTGGATTGTGCCAATTGTAGCACCAGTGATGCTACAATTTCAACAGATTGATAATGAGTCGTAAACAATAGTTGCACTACTGGACCAACAATTATAAGAGTTTGATAATGAATTGTAAACAATTGTCGCACCACTGGTGAGACAATTACTAGAAACGGAAAATGAATTGCCTAAGTTGAGCGATATACGTCAAACACTTCTGGCCCAAATTAGTTGGTCTCATCATTTAATCATAATGGGTAGATTTGAAAACTTCTGAAGGAAGAGAGTTATATATCCGCTCTATCCTGATATTTCAACAACTTCCTTACTCTCCATCGTTCATAAATTGTATCTTTACCCTTCAATTAAAAACCAATTCAGGAGGGATCAATCATGATTAACGCGATAATACTCATCAATGCCGAACGTACAAAAATCAATTCTGTAGCAGAACAACTGGTAAGTCTGTCTGGAATAACCGAAGTATATTCAGTCAGTGGCCGGTTCGATCTGGTAGCCCTCATCCGTCTTCCACATGCCGATGACCTGGCCGAACTGATGACTGAAAAAGTAATCAAGGTGGAAGGGATTACCAAGACCGAATCGATGGTAGCTTTTAAAACCCTTACCAAACAAGATGTTGCCAACATGTTTGAACTGGGAAACTGAGCAGCCTACTGTGCTTTTTTACACAGAAGGCAGGTACAAACCGACAAACCGACAAACCGTCAATTGTCGTCCTGTCGGATACACATAGCGGGTGATTTATACTAAAAATGGGATAAATTTATACATTTTCATTGTGGCATCTATAAAAAAACTCAATCTATGTTATGCAGGTTTTACTGTGAAAATTATTTTACTCCCGTTGGACAAGGGGCAAGGGGCAATTTCGTTAATTAATAGAATTGTCTACTTGCCCCTTTTCCCTTTGCCTGATTACTTTCACCTAAATTGAGCGATTGGAAATAAAAAAATAAAAGATAGTTTGCTTATTAAATTGATGATGAGTATTTTAGCTGTGACAAAACAAACTATTAACCCATCACCTTTTAAGTGAGCAAAACAATCTATCAAACCATTAATATTGAACAAATATGGGAAAGATGTCAATTGCCACCCAAGGTCAGGCTTGCCTGAACAAGCTCAGTTGGTCTTTGTGTATTTTTTTGTAAAATATGATGAAAAAAATCAGACTTTCAATGAAAATATATAGCATAATAATGATATATTAGGGATACAAGTACCCCTAAAATAGTCCTGTGAGCCAGGCAAATTGCAAATTTCAATTAAAATCACTTCAATCAGAACATAAGTAGAACCCAAAAGGGAAACTGAATATATTAATCGCTCAATTTGACTTTCAGTAATCTGATAGATTGAAGTTATCAGCCCGATTGATTGGTTTTTTTATTAAACAAATAGGTATCAAAACTTTGACTTATTCAACTCAATTTGTAGCTTTACGATTGTATATTATATACTTCAGAGCTATACAAATGTAAGAAATTTCACCTTCTGTTTTCTTGTTTTACTGAATAAAATTTGTAATATTACAGATACGTAAATATCCCCAAACTCCATCGGGATAAAAAATTGAAATTGCTGCTTTTCCATTTTACTCCTAAATCATACCAGGGTGTAACAACACTCTGGTATGATTATTTTATTACCAGTTTGGTCACTTAACCTATTGAAAAGGCTCTGGGTTTTGGTATTGTTAAGATAGTGTTGAAGCAGTTGATAAAACGTAAATAAAACGTAAATAAAACATAGCTACAAAATAGATGATAGCTATTGTGGCGTTTAACCTACGTTATATGTACGTTTTATGTACGTTTTATCCACTGCTTCAGCAATAGCTCCTAGCTTACTTGGAAGTTGCCCTTGATCAGTTAAATGCTTTCAGAAATTTCATAAGAAAGGATGGTGG
>Ga0123338_10001076_pt1 | contig 26799 bp, 27 predicted proteins | sample grotaG_FD_89793 | JGI IMG/M metagenome (GOLD analysis project Ga0123338, IMG submission 89793) | Glacier valley bacterial and archeal communities from Borup Fiord, Nunavut, Canada, to study Microbial Dark Matter (Phase II) -... | ecosystem: Environmental > Aquatic > Freshwater > Ice > Glacier ...
CGGAATTCCTATTATGGGGTATTTGTCTTTATCCTGTAATAGACCGGCCTGATTGGGATGATCTTAATCACTGGCACCGATCACGATTATGGGACCTGCAACCTGATGCGGACGGGCCTCCGAAGCGGTTGCTTTACCAGCCTTATGCTAATGCCTTGCTTGCCGGTCAGCAGATGATGCAGGTTTGATATGCTGCAGAATTTATTGTTAGATAACAATACACACCAGTTCTTTGGAATGATTTTTTAATCAACTATTTAAAATTTTATATGTACGTTTTAGGACTCAATGCCGTGTTTCATGATGCTGCAGCCTGTTTGCTAAAAGACGGAAAGTTAATCGCCGCCGCCGAAGAAGAACGCTTTATCCAGGTTAAACATAGCAAAAGCCCGATACCTTTTTCCACTTACGAACTTCCGTTTCATGCCATTGACTATTGCCTCAAAACGGCTGACATACACCTTAACCAGGTTGATCACATTGCTTATTCGTTTGATCCGTCGTTACTATTAGGTAACTATAACGGTAACAGTGAGATCGCCATCCCGCTTGATCCTTCTAAAATATTTAATCATCCTGAATGGGCCTCGCCCTGGGACCCGTTATTTTTGTCGGCGATTGTAAACTCCCCCGGGCAATTGATTGACGGCTATCCTCATCATCTTCAACCAAGATTTATCGGTACAACAAAGGGTAAAGCTACATGGCATTTTACAGAACATCATATAACACATGCCGCCAGCGCTTTCTTCCCATCTCCATATAAACACGCCGCAGTTATGACCTTAGATGGAAGAGGTGAAATAGCTACCACCACTTACAATGTTGGCAATGGCAATGAGCTTACCAGAATCGGACAGGTGAACATGCCGCATTCTTTAGGATTGCTGTATGAAAGACTCACCACCTATCTCGGATTTTTACATTCATCGGATGAATACAAGGTTATGGCACTGGCCTCTTACGGCAAGCCTGTTTTCATTAACCACTTCCGTGACATGATACAACTTGGTTCCGATGGCATGTACACAATATCAGATGAAAACCTGGAAGAACGTTTTGGTCCATCCCGCTTAAAGAACGACCCATTTACGGAACATCATTTTAACATTGCACATTCGCTGCAATATGTCCTGGAAGAAACGGTATTGGAACTGGCGAGTTGGCTGTATGAAAAAACAGGTGAGGAAAACCTGTGTCTTGCAGGAGGAATTGCCTTGAACTGTGTGCTCAATGCGCGCATAAAAGATAGAAGCCCTTTTAAGAATGTATGGGTTCAGCCCGCCGCCGGTGATGCGGGTACAGCTTTGGGGGCAGCTATCTGGACAGATTTGCAGGAACGAAAGATCGGTGATAAGCAATTCATCATGTCTCATGCTTACTGGGGGCCCGAGTATTCAGACCAGGAGATTGAAAAATTTTTGAAATGGCCGAAAGTGCCTTACAGGAAGATGAATAATGTTGCCAGGGAAACGGCGGAGATACTAGCGGATAATAAAATCATTGGCTGGTTCCAGGGACGGATGGAGTTTGGTCCACGTGCTTTGGGAAGCCGTTCTATTCTTGCTTCCCCAATCGACCCATCAATGCAGTCGAAGCTTAATGAAGTTAAGGACAGGGAAGACTTCAGGCCTGTTGCTCCCGTTGTATTGGAAGAAGATGCGGCTGATTGGTTTGAGAACGCCGATTATTCTCCTTACATGTTATTCGTTCACAATGTGAAAGCCGATAAGGCAGCTAAAATACCGGCGGTGAGACATGTGGATGGAACGGCACGTATTCAGACAATCAACCGGGATCAGCACCCCAGGTAATATGATTTGCTAAAGGCGTTTAAAGAATTAACCGGCGTGCCCGTTTTAGTAAATACGTCTTTCAATACACTTGGAAAACCAATTGTATGCACACCGCGCCATGCGCTGGAATGTTTCTGGTCTTCCCCATTTGATTCACTGATCATGGGTTCGTTTTTAATTGAAAAAGAATATGAAACCAATTTTAATTTCGATAGTAATACCAACGTACAAACGTCCATTGCTACTAGCCAGGTGCCTATCAGCAATTAGCCGGCAATCACTGGATAGTTATTTATATGAAATTATAATAGTAAGTGATGGTCCTGATGAAACAACTGCTGATGTTGTAGAACAGGTATTAGAAGGGAGATACAATTATAAAATTTTAACACTGCCCCAGAAGAAAGGACCTGCCGCCGCCCGCAATTATGGCTGGCAAAATGCAGTTGCCAAACTAATAGCATTTACTGATGATGATTGTTTACCGGGTGAATACTGGCTGGCTTCCTTTCTCGATGCTTATGGAGAAGAAACGATGGCTGCTTTCACCGGATCAATTTATGTTCCGGTTCCGACCAAGCCTACAGATTTTGCGCGCAATACTGCTAACCTGGAAAAGGCGGAATTTGTAACTGCAAATTGTTGTGTTACTAAACAGGCATTGTTAATAACCGGTGGTTTTGACGAAAGATTTTTAATGGCATGGCGCGAAGACAGCGACCTTGAATTTAAGTTGCTTTTACAAAACGTAATAATAAAACGCGTGGAAGCTGCACTGGTAGTGCACCCTGTAAGAGATGCCGAATGGGCAGTAAGCATCAGGGAACAGCAAAAAGGTATTTTCAACGCGTTGCTATATAAAAAATTTCCGGCTCTTTATCGTTCAAAAATACAGCCTTCACCGGCATGGCGTTATTACGTTATCATACTAAGTGTAACTGTTTTAATAATAAGTCTGATTATAAATGAAAATAAAATTATAGTGCCCTCATTTCTGTTATGGTTACTGTTGATGCTACAATTTATAAAAAAACGACTTAGTGGAACGTCTCATTCCTTCAGTCATATAACTGAAATGATCATAACTTCTTTTGCGATACCTTTCTTATCTGTTTACTGGCAATTATATGGCGCTATCAGGTACCGGGTTATTTTTTTTTAAAGTTACTGTATGAAATTACCAGCCGCTTCAATAAAAAAGATCGCACTGTTCAGGGCGCTGCAATTAGGCGACATGCTTTGTTCGATACCTGCGGTGAGATCACTGCGTAAAGCTTATCCATCCGCAGCTATAACTTTGCTGGGCCTGCCATGGGCGGCTGCGTTAATAAAAAGGTTTCCTCATTACTTTGATAATTTTATTCACTTTCCGGGTTATCCGGGTCTTCCTGAACAGCCATTTGATCCGCATACATTTCTTCTATTCTTACATACAGTACAACACGAAAAGTATGATCTTGTGCTGCAAATGCAAGGTAACGGGACGCTTGTAAATCCAATGGTCGGGTTATTCGGCGGACAACATACCTGTGGGTATTTTTATAAAGATGTTTACTATCCTCACAACGGATTATTCATTGAGTATCCTGAAAATTGCCATGAGATAGAGCGGCACCTGAAATTGATGGAACACCTTGGATTAGAAAGTCTGGATACGGAAATGGAATTTCCATTATACCAGCAGGATATAGACGAACTGTATGCGTTGAACTTACCTGTTATTTATAAGGAATATGTTTGCGTACATCCCGGTTCAAGAGGTTCCTGGCGGCAATGGCCTCCCGAACATTTCGCCGCACTTGCCGACAATTGTGCAATAAAAGGTTTTAAAATAATTATTACAGGCACACACGATGAAGAAATTATCATGCAGAAGGTTGCTGCATTAATGAAACATGATGCTATTGTGATAGCTGGTAAAACTTCGCTTGGAGCAATGGGTGAGCTTATACAAAACGCATGTCTTTTAATAGCTAATTGTACAGGTGTATCACATATAGCGGCAGCAACGAAAACACCTTCCATTGTTATAAGCATGGATGGCGAACCCGAAAGATGGGCACCATTGAACCATCAGTTGCACCGGACCATCGACTGGACAACCAACAACGAATTTGAAGAAGTAATAAGGGAATTGAATAATCTCCTAGCCATATACGGGGAGTTGGATTAATTCTGGGATCACAAAACCATCGGCATTGTAAGAAGCTGAAAGGAGTTCACCAACTGCGGATAATATTTCTTTCAAATTGATGTCTTCGATCTTATATTCCTCCATAGTTTTATTTACATAACTAATCACTTCATTGCTGCTCTGTAAATTTGTTTTTACTTTATAAGGAAACACTTTACCGGTAGCCTTCCATGGTGTGTGCTGAGGATTTGTTAAAGCATACAGCACGATCACCGGGGTACTTGTTGCAGCTGCAATATGGATAGTTGCTGTATTTACAGAGAGAACCAACGGACTCCTCTTTATTAATAAGATAAATTCTTCCAGTGATAATATTCCGGCAAGACTATATGCTCCTGACCCGCTTTGTGTAACTAACCCGGTAACAAGGATAATTTCGTTCGAACCTCCTGTGAATAAAACCTGGCACCCCAAATCTTTGACTATCTTCTTAGCTATTTCTATCCATTGCGATGCAGGGAACTCTCTTTTAATTTCACTTACTCCGGGATGTAATATCATCCATGGCTTGGAAGTATCTACGCCCAAGCATTGTATTTTATGCTGTAATGTTACCCACTTACTTTCATCGACTTTTAGTTTTAATTTGTTATCGTCCGTTACAGCGCCAACCATGGCCACAAGTTCAAGGTCACGCTGCACCTGGTGCCTGATAATAGTATAGGGTTCCTTATCAGGAAACCAGTTAGTTAACAATGCATAAGGATTCTCGCGGCAATATGCCAGGCGAAGTGGAATTCCTGCCATAAAAGCGATCATTGCTGAAGGCAAAGAATTCTGACTGTAAACGGTAAAAATAACAGCCGCATCAAAACGCATCATTCGAATTTCTTCTGTTATTTCAGAGAATGAAGCCACGTTAAAATCTGTATTATTTTTTACCCAGGGAAGATCAACCGTAATTACTTCATCTACTTCATCAAGATATGTAGCGATTCCACCTGCCATCGAGGAAGTGAGCACAGTGATACTACAACCAAATGTTTTTTTTAATGCCCTGAGCGCCGGAGAAGACATTATTAAGTCGCCCATATTATCAGGACGAATACATAAAATCTTTTTGCATCCCGACCAGTCACTGCTCATAATGCTTACCTGTATTTGTACCTTTCAATAGTATGCGTTACTTTATAATGCTATCAGCCGTTTGTTCTGCAGAAATGTTTTTCAAAATAAATGCTGCAGCGTCCGGCATAACTTTCCAGAAAAAAAGTAGCCAATGGATTAGATTATCAATTTTCCGGATGTACCTTCAAACTATACCAGGAAGCCTCACAATAAAATATAATTTTATGGAACCAAAAAGAAAAAAAACTGCTTTAGAAGATGAAAGTTCACATAATTTGGCAGAAGAAGCTAAACACGAAGCTGAAGAGGGAATCGCTGAAGATCCGGATTTCAGCAATGATCCGGCGTCAGATGATTTAGATGAAGGTGAACTTGCTAACCTGGATAACTCCAGCGATAATGATCTTTGAGAACCAGGGGTTATGTTTCGAATAAAATAACTTTGGATACTGCACAAAATTATAAGCAAGTGACAAGTTTGTGGTTGTACAAAAGAGCTTTTATAAATATCCGGTTATATAAGAGCATTATAGTAACAAAGCTGTAAACAAATGCTAATGTTGTTAAAAATATATGCTAAGGCTCAATTTTGCAGCAAACGGAGTACCCGGAGTGAAACAGATTTCATTTACAGGTAATGGTTCATTTCGCAAACGTGTGTTAGTATCAAACTGCGTTTCTTTCCACCTGGTATTAAAAATATTATTTATTACCAATCCTATTTCATATTTGGACTTTCTGTAATTAATAACCGCATCAGTTATAAAATAACCTGCTGCGGTAAGACTATAATCTTCATTGCCTGGTCTGTCACCGGTATATCGATAACGGAGACTTCCGTTTATACCACTTTTATTTGTATAGGTAACGCCTCCTGTACTAGTCCACACCGGCGCCAGGGGAATATAATTTTCTCCTTTTGCAGCTTCAACAGCCCGTCCATGTGCATAATTAACATCAGCATCAAAATACAGTGACCTTACTGGCTGGTATCTTCCGGAAAAATCAAAACCAACGCGGCGTGTTTTTCCATTAAAGGATACATCGCCCCCATCACCGCTGTACACAAATTCCTGTTGCAGCCCTATATACCAGACAGCGGCATTAATAAGTAAATTTTTAGCGGGCTTAAATACGGTACCAAAATCAGCGGCATAAGCAGCCGGGAGAATTTTCATGCCATTTTCCACTACAACTGCACGGGTATCATTTGAATGAAAGCCCTTTCCTGTAGTAAGATAAAATTGTAATTTATCATCTATATGATAATAGAAATTCAACTTAGGACTCAACGTGTGTGCATTGGCTTTATATAAGCCAACTCCGGGAAGTGTAGTGTCACCAGCCAGCTTATTGTTATATATATGATAGAACTGATCGAAACGAATGCCGGCATTAATAGTCAGATGGTTACTCAGGGTTAACGTTTCGCTTAGATAGGGCGCAATATCCAATTGAGAAATGTCACCCAGTTTTATTCGATCGAGTGTAATGTAGCGATCCATCGTGTGCGTTAGTGCAGAATTGATTGTCTTATCAACACGAATATTTAATCCCGCTTCGGTACTGAACTTTAAATTGCTGATATAGCCAACATGGTGATAGCTTCCATTGTACCCAAATAAATTTCTCGCTTCCTGTTGCCTGATTTCATCACCATTAGTTGTATCCTTCAGAAAGAAGGTAAAATTAGTATGAAGGTCAAAATGATAATTAGAGTAGTACAACTGATTTTTAAGCACGTCACCATTATCATAAGAAGTAGTCAATTTTATATTTGCGTTTGTGCGGTATGTCAACCCACCTTCATAAGCATCTATGGCTCCATAAAATCCTATCAGTCCTTTATTTACCGCACGATCTGGAATCTGTCCTGAAGCATTCCATTTACTCCAGAAAGTGGTTACCGATGCTGTAAGAAAGGTATGTGGTGATAACCGGCCGTTATACTTTGTAAATAAATTAAATCGTTTGAAATGTTGGGGGTTATCAAAATACGAATCGGCATACCTGTATTCGGAAGCAACATACCATGATTGTTGTTGCTCTTTCTTTTTTTTATTTAGAAGATCAAACATACCTAATGCCCGGTAAGTATTAAACATTCCTCCTTCCAGTTTTACAACATTATCGTTTAGGGCATCTTTGGTATTGAAGTCAACAAAACCAGTAGTAGCAAAATCACCTTTACTTGCAGTGAAAGGACCTTTTTTGAAATCAACACTTTCAATAGTTTCCGGTATTATAAAATGACTGTCCGCGAAACCCTGTCCATGACCGTGTGATACCATATTTATGGGCATGCCATCAACATCCATTCTGAAATCGGTGCCATGGTCGGCGTCAAATCCTCTTAAAAAAATCTGCTCCGCCTTTCCTCCACCCTGGTGTTGCCCGATTACAATACCCGGGATAATGCGCAGCACTTCCTGCGAATTATTTACACCACGCATCGCTATATCCGTTTTGCTGATAGGTTTAAACTGATCGCCTCCATTAGCTAACACCACAACATCCTTTAACGCTATTTGCTTTTGAACCAGACGGATAGTATTACTTTTTAAAACCTCGCTGGCATTCACCTCACACTGCTCGTAGCCAATAGTACTAATGATTAGCAGCTCATTGTTGTTATGTGCAGATTTGAAAACAAAATGACCATTGTCATCAGTGATGGTAAAAAGTTTCGAAGAATTTAATGTAACAGTTGCACCTGCTACGGGAAAATTTGTTTTGTTATCAATGATATTTCCGCTGATAGAAACCTGTGATACTGATGGCAATGATATACCCATCAGTATCATTATAATATAGAAAAGCCTAAACATGTTATTTTAAATTGAATAGTAAGTAAATCATTCACTTATAACAACCCACGGAATAATGATCATCATATCCAATTTTAGGAATGATAATCAGATCCGTCTGCTAAAATATTAACGCCCGAAATGTGATAGATTACTTTTTAGGAGGAGGAGAGAATGTAGAAAGAAAAATAGTATAAAGCTTTTCAAATGTAGTTAAAAAATAGCGGGGTAGTATCTTATCTGCATGAAAGATGTAAATGTACGCTGAAGCATTTATGTGAACCATTGCAGCTTCTGCCAGACTACTGTTTCTTTGTTCCTTTGTATTATCGCCAGCTTTAGCCAATGCTTTATCCAAGTGATTACTTCCGTATCTGGCATGCACAGTGGAAAGATGGATAGCCTCTCCGAAAGTATGCGAATACACGTCACTTATAACCGGGATAAGAGGCTTAAATATAATGGTGATATAAATTAGCACCAGGTAATATGCTGAAGGAAATTTCATTAACTAAGTACAATGCTACAAAAAAATTAAAGCCGCATTAACATCTACGTAAACTTTTAAATATTAGTTTGTAAGCAATTATACGCTTTCTTTTTATTTTATTAAATGTTTTGAAACCTCTCTCGGCTTCGCTTTGTATCCATATACCCCTTTTCAGGTTACCAAGACCATCGGGAAAAACAAGGTATGGTGCCCCATCCGTATTTAATTGCTCTCCACGGTCGCAACCCTTAATCATGACTGTCTCAAACTAAAATGCAATCAGGTTTTATAAGTTGGTGACCCATACGATGATAGTCCCATAGCAACTTTGCTGGATACAATATTTTCTGATCATACCTGCCGGTATCCTTGTAACAATTATAAGCTGTATTCAAATATAATTCAATAGTAACAGTTTTTATATTAAAGACAAATCTTTGCAATGCAGCACCTCAATCTACGAATGAAGAGCCTCCGACTTGTAATTATTTAAATCAATTATTTAATTCAAGCAAGATATATTTCAAATATTATAGCATATAATTAATAAGTAATGTGAAATTTTTATTCCATTTTAATTATTAAATAAGAAAATATTTCTTTTAAAATTACATAATGCCGTTATTTAATCATTTTTTTAACCCTGATTCATTTATATAATGATAAAAATTCTTTTGGCATGGTTTTCGACGAACTTTCGCATGTATTATTTTGACTTAGTCTGGTCTAATAAGCACATCTAGCTGAACCTTTCCTTACTATCTATCCACTAACTGATATTTGTATCTATTATTTTAATTAGTACTACTATTATGAATTCAATTCTAAAAATTAAGAATTATTATCTATTTGCAATTACACTATCTCTCTTATTTAATTTTTCCAAAGCTCACTCACAGGTACAGACAGCACATGTAAGCACGTACATGACTAACAATGTTAATGGCTGGTATGAATACCTTCCTAAAGGGTATGATGATGATAACCAGAATTATCCATTAATTATTTTCGTACATGGGATTGGTGAACTAGGGTATGGTGACGCGGGTTCCTTACCATTGGTTTTGAGAAATGGTACTCCCAAACTTATCAATGCAGGTAAATTTCCTACCTCCTTTAAAGTCAACGGAGAAACTTTTAAATTTATCATACTCTCGCCTCAATTTATAAGCTGGCCCAAACCTGCGGATATACAGGATGTTATGGATTATGCTTTGAAACACTACCGTGTTAATACAAGCAGGATCTACTTAACAGGTTTAAGTATGGGTGGCGGTCCGGTATGGGATTATTCAGGATTAAGTATTGAAAATGCTAATAAACTTGCGGCGATCGTACCCGTTTGCGGAGTATCCGGACCGGTTGATGAGCGGATTTCTGTACTGGTAAACTCACACCTTCCTATATGGGCCACTCACAATTTAGGTGATGACGCGGTGCCTGTATCTAATACTATTGGATACCTTGATAAGATAGGTGCGCTGAATGCTGTTTTGTTTCCTCAATACATACTCAATCCGATCGCTAAAAAAACTATTTTTCCTGTCAATGGTCACGACGCCTGGTCAACTACCTATGATCCCAACTTCAGGGAAAATAACATGAATATTTATGAGTGGATGCTTCAATTTCAACGTGGAGATGCTGCACCATCACCCCCACAAAAAAACCAGGCCCCAAGTGCTAATGCGGGTGGCAACCAGTCTGTAACTCTACCTGTAAACAGTGTCACTCTTTCTGGTAGCGGTTCAGATCCGGATGGCAGTATTGCTGCTTATAACTGGTCAAAAATTTCGGGTCCCTCACAATATAATATTAATGCTGGCAATATAAATAACCCAACTATAAGTAACCTGACGCAGGGTACTTATACCTTCCGGCTTACTGTTACAGATAACAGTGGCGCTACCGCTTCAAGTGATCTTGATATTGTGGTGAACCCAGCAGTAGTAGGCAATCCGCCTCCTGCTAATACAACCGCCAATATCCCAGGTAAAATTGAAGCGGAGAATTACAGCAACATGTATGGGGTTATGAACGAAAACACCTCTGACGCAGGTGGTGGACAGAATGTTGGCTGGATAGAAAATGGTGACTGGATGGAATACAATGTCAATGTTGTTTCCGCAGGAGATTACAATGTCAATTTCAGATTAGCTTCCACATACGCAGGTCAGCAATTGCAACTAAAAACTTCCGATGGCAGTGTTCTGGCCGTGGTAAACGTGCCTAAGACCGGTGGTTTTCAAATCTGGTCAACAGTCAGCGCCTTGGTAACTTTGAAAGCCGGAACGCAGACCTTGAGAATTACTTCCATTCAAAACGGCTGGTGGAATATTAACTACATGGAATTTGCTTCAGTACCTACAAATATTGGTTCAGGATATGTACCCATTCCAGGTAAAATTGAAGCCGAAAATTATTCCTCAATGTATGGCGTGATCACAGAACCCACAAGTGACGCTGGCGGTGGGCAGGATGTCGGCTGGATAGATGGAGGAGATTGGTTAGATTATAAGGTTAATGTAGCTACCGCCGGTAATTATACCGTTAATTTCAGGGTTGCTTCACCAAATGCTAATCAGCAGCTACAGCTAAAATCTGCTGACGGCGCTGTAATTTCAACCGTTAACATTCCACAGACAGGAGGTTTTCAAAGCTGGAAAACAGTGAGTGTTACTGTTGCCTTAAAAGCCGGCAACCAGGTATTGCGAATTTTCTCCTCTTCGAGTGGCTGGTGGAATATCAACTGGTTAGAATTTGTATCTGCTGGTACTTCGGCAGAGGCTCCTTTACCTGGATATAGCATGATCCCGGGAAAAATTGAATCCGAATCTTTTACTGCACGTTTAGGTGTAATGACTGAGCCTACTTCTGATGATGGTGGTGGGTATGACGTTGGCTGGATACAAAACAATAGTTGGTTTGAATACAATGTTTACGTAACAACTTCCGGAAATTATACTGTTAACTTTAGAGTTGCCTCGCCATTTCCAGGGCAGCAAATGCAGATCAAAAATAATTCCGGTAGCGTATTGGCAACCGTGAATGTACCGCTTACAGGTGGGTTTCAATCCTGGAAAACAATAAGTGTCCCCATGTCATTGGTTGCAGGAAACCAAACGTTAAAGATTGTCTCCACGCAAAATGGATGGTGGAATATTAACTGGATGGAATTTTTAAATAGTAATTCCTCAAATAATAATGTCGCTGCACAGGCAAGCCGACTGTCCTCCGGGCTATCCATAAGCAGTGATAACATTCCACTTAAAGAACAATTGTTCACGGTTTATCCAAATCCGGTTAACAAGGTATTTACAATGGAGCTTAGGAATAATTATACAGGCACGATGAATGTTCAGGTGGTGAACCTTGCAGGAGTTATTATCAAGCAATACAAATTATCTAAAGGAACAACAGTATCGCAGGTAAATCTTTCGGTGGGAGAATTACCTACCGGGACTTACATGGTGAAAGTTCAGATTGGCAAATGGACAGACAGCCGTAAAATGATAAAATTATAACTACTAAAATATCCCTGGAAACAAAACAGAATACACAAGAGGTCGGCGTTATGCCGACCTCTTTTTTGTATAATGACAACTTAAGATTAAAGCTTTTGCTACCGGCCGTTAAAACAGATAGCTTTGCCACAAAGACTCTAAGGCACTCAGGGCCATGAAGAAAATTTTATAAAAACTTGTGTTCCTTATTGCCTTAGTGATAAAAGAACCTTAAGTCGCACCCTTGCACCTTCTCTGTAGGGTTCCGCTGACGGCTCTTATAAAGGCTGATGGCAGATTTTTAAGACATTTGATGATTTACAGAAACTAGTTATCAGCATCCCCTATACATGCCCGATTATCTTTTGGATCACGATGGTCGTATAAAATTCTAAACCTTGAAAGATTCGGTTTGTACAGTCGCTTTCTTTTTTGTTCATACTGAAAAAATACCTGACCCAGGTTGTATAAAAACGGATAACCGATACTATCGTAATCATACTTGTTATCATTCAGTATACCATCACTGTTTACGTAAACAGTAGCAGCCAGCATAAATTCGATGTTATGCTTGAAATCGGTTATGTAAGATACATCCGTTAAAAATCCATAAGCCCAGCCTACTTTATTAAAAACCCTGACACCTTCAGGCAAATGGTGCGAACTATCCCGCATCATGAATTTTACATAGCTGTCATAATACTTGACCGTATTAAATTTGAGATAACTTGTTTCCGATGGAAATTGAGACAGATAATGGTATAAAAATTCCTGGTCATCTTTATCCAGTTTAAACCTTTGTTTAAGCGGCACCGATTTAGGAAACAGCGCTGATTGTAATATTTGCTGTAAGTCTTCCAGGGAGATGTTATTATGTTTTGTAAAATCAAAAGTTTCATTTACCAGGCTGTCATTTCTATTCATATACCTCCTTACCCATTTTTACTATTTGACTGTAATCAAATGAATCAGTATTGTATGCCGGCGTATGAAGGTATAGCAGATTACCTTTTTCATTTATAAACCTTATCTGGTTAGTATGCCGGTTTTCCTCTTCATTAAAACTCATAAATTGCCTGGTGATCCTAATATCTTCGTAACCCTTTTTGTGCAGGATATTATTTATTTCTGCCTGCCCTATGAATTGATAAAACCTGTTATAAGCATCATTATCACTAATCAAAAGAGCCTTCTTTATATATTGAGCTATCGAAGGCAATCCGTTTGCTGAAGTACTGTCTTTATAGGCTTTGACCTGGCCCGTATTACTGCTGGCAAATTGAATAGCTGAATATTAAACAACGATTGTTTTATTTATCCGGTGAAATTTTTCCATTGAAAGCAATGCTAATGATAACTTAACTGTTGAAGCAGGATTGAAATATTGAGCAGGGTACACGTTATAATAATAATTTTTAAATGTAGGGAGGTTATGATTGTCTCGGTTTATCTGGGTATAGATAATTTAATACCTGTAGGTGATAGGATCGCTCAATACCTTTTGCAATAGATCATTGTGGGTGTTTAAAACAATAGCTTTTATAAGGCTGTCTGTTTTATTTTATCCGGATGCAAAATTGATAATCAAGGAAAAGAAGAAAAATAATTTCGATTTATTATTACGCATTATACCAGTGTTGATTAAAAAAGCGATTGCAGCTTTTTTTAACCACCGAGTTAAGAAAGAAGTAACACGGAGGGGCGCGGAGATATTATAAAGTGTTATAACTTTCTCATCCAGCAGGCAAAATAAACCTGGGAATTAATTATTTAAATATTACACTAAAAAATTGTTTCATCTCCTTCCAGGACGCACTGTCTGCGGCTGCATTGTATTCTATCGGCATTGTGAATTTCTTTCCTGTTGCAGTAGCATTAGGATTTGTAAAAGCATGTGTTGCGCCAGGATAAGATTTAAAAGTGTACTCAGCGCCGATGGAATCCATTTGTTTTTTAAAGTTTGCAACTTCTTCGGGCTTTACAAACTGGTCGGCTTCACCATGACAAACTAAAATTTTTGCTTTCAATAAACTTTTATCCGCAGGTACTCCGGCAAGGTTACCATGAAAGCTTACCACACCCTTTAAATTATCTCCAAGTTTTGCCGCGTTTAAAACCTGGCTGCCACCAAAACAATATCCTATGGCTGCGATGTTATTGGTATCAACCTGAGAAAAGCTTTTTAATTTTGCAAGTGCCGCATCAAAACGACTCTTCGCCATTTGAGCATCCTGGTAAAATGGACCTGATAATTTTTTAGCTGTCTCAGGATCATCAGCTATCGCTCCGTTTCCATACAAATCTACCGCCATAGCGACATAGCCAAGGTTCGCAAGCTGCCTGGCTCTGCCTTTCGCGTATTCATTCAATCCCCACCATTCGGGAACGACTAATACCGCAGGCCGTTTTTTTCCATTGCCTTCATCATACACAACAAAACCTTCCATTTTAACTGTGTCTACATTATAGTTTACAGTTTGTTCTTTCATTTTTGCAGAAGTATTTTTATCGTCCTGCGCATGTGAATCAGTTTGACTTCCACATGAGGTAAGTGATGCAATTCCAAAGTACGTAAAAAAAATAAGTAAAAAGTTTTGTTTCATTTTGATTAATTATTGGTAGAAAAAATAATATATAAAGGTTATTGTAAATTATTAATAAATAACAAGAAATTAAAAATCAGCTAAAGGATTTTATTTTAATAGTTACAAATGAAGCGTTTAATAGTCGCACGAAATTAAACAATGTTAGCACTAAAGATCAATTGCCGGAATAATTTTCTTCATCCTGGTTAATGCGATCTGACATAAGACTGGTTATATTCGCCGTACTTATAAAAATTGAGCAATGGAAATAAATATACAGCATATACAAAATGAAAATGGTGGCAGGTTTTACATATCCGAACGTTACAAATCGCTGACCGAATTACGCTACAGGTTATTGAAAAAAAAATGATTATCGATCATACGGAAGTTAGTGAAAAGCATGAAGGCAAAGGCATCGGAAAACAATTAGTGATAACTGCTATTGATTTTGCGCGGCAACATGGTATGAAAGTATTGCCGATATGCCCGTTCGCCAATGCAATCATGGCGAAGGCTGTGGAATACAAGGACCTACTAGCCGGCTCTGATGAATAAATCACCTCATCACAAATATTTATATCTACAGTAATAATACAAATGAATATGAGGATGGATTTTGAATGATGATCAATTTGTATAAGCGCTTAACCGGTATGCTTTATTTGATTTCCTGTTTAATCTGTCCTTACCTTTACGATGGTTTCGATAATCATTCCTTAAAAATAAATTAATAAATTTTAAAATCCAATAACATGTCAACAGATACCAAATGGGTTATTGATGCTGCGCACAGTACTATTGCTTTTAAGATAAAGCACCTTATGATTTCGAATGTAAAAGGAGTATTTAAGGACTACGATGCAAGTATCTATACTACAGGCAGTGATTTTTTAACTGCTGAGATTGATTTCTGGATGAACCCCGCGTCGATCGATACGGGAGATGCAAAAAGGGATGGTCACCTTACCAGCGCTGATTTCTTTGATGTAGAAAATTTCAAAGAGATAACTTTCAAGACCAATACTATAGAAAAAGCCGGCGAAGGTGATAACTATACCGTCTGGGGAGATCTTACAATCAAAGGAATAACAAAACGAATAAAGCTTGAAGTGGAATACAACGGCATTGTCAAGGATCCCTGGGGTATTGAAAAAGCAGGGTTTGCCATATTAGGGAAAGTAAACCGTAAAGACTGGAATCTGCACTGGAACACGGTATTAGAAGCTGGTGGTGTATTGGTAAGTGAAGAAGTTAAATTAGAGTGTGAAATTGAATTGACTAAAGCAGCGGTTGACGTGTGAGGGGTTGGCATAATATTTTTACTGTTAAGTAAAATAGTATTTATAAAATTAAATTTTATGTTATGCCTGAAACAAATATAACTACCGGCAGCGAAGGCCCCGGACAGGGAGGTATGGAACCTGGTAATGACATTTCAAGGAAAGAACTGTCTGTAAATAATGCAGGTGATGCTTTGACCAACACTCCAATGATGAGCAACAGCGACGACAACACCGATATTGATTTAGAAGACAATGATTTTGAAGATGACGAAGTGATGGCCGATGATGAATTAGAGGAGAGCGATGACGATGACGTCGTTGATGATGATGACACTTCCTTATTGCCTGATGGGGAAACCGGTGATGATGATGACTTGTCGGCAAATGATGGCGACGACGACGATTCTGAAGAAGACAAGAACATATAAGCTTCAATCATCTAAAATATTTATAAAAGCAATCCGGTCAGGATTGCTTTTTTTGTATAGATATTTTACCTGCAGAAAAATTTTAATGGTAATAGATGATTACCAACTGCAATGTTGCTTTTAACATAATAGTGTACTCCTTATTGAAACCACTCTTCACTTTTATAACAAGCATTTTAACCTATGATAATACTATTGCGGATCAGGCAGTTTAGGTTGTTTATCTGATTCAGTGAGTGGCGGGAAATCACTGTTACCCAGAGTGTCTTCCTTAGCAGGGATAATAGTCTCACCAACGGCTTTATCCCTTGATGTCATTGCGTTAATAGGTGCTAATGCAGGTTCTTTCTCCAGTTCAAACCTAACATCCTCATCCTGCTTTACCGTTTCGTCCTGGTTATTTGTTTCGGGGTTCATAGTATATTGTTTTATAAGTTTTATACAATGCTTAATCACACCTTATGCCAATGTTCAATTACAGGTAACTTTAACAGCGCGGTGATATAAAGCTACACTCGATAAAAGTTTTCAGGCACCTTTTTTTCTTTGAAAGGATATAATTTGTATCCTATACGGGTACACGCTGCATACGCGGTACAAGCGCATGCATGATGAACCAGGCTAAAAGGTAAGCGCTGCCGCAAACGATAAACACAATGTAATAGCCTATTTGTAATTGACCAAGGTTTTTATAATAGTCGAATAATTTGCCCGCACCATAGGCAAAAGAGATTCCTCCTATACCACCCGCGAAGCCACCTAATCCTATTACTGATCCGATTGCTTTTTTAGGGAACATATCAGATACGGTAGTAAAGATATTTGCTGACCAAGCCTGGTGTGCGGAAGTTGCCAGGCCAATCATTAAAACAGCAAGCCACATATTAAATTGTCCAAGATATTGCGCAAATACTACAGGTATTACAGCTATTGCATAAATAAGCATAGATGTTTTACGGGATCTGAAAACCGGCCATCCTTTTCTTATAAAATAAATTGGTAACCAGCCACCAAACACGCTGCCTATTGAGGACAGTGTGTAAACAGCCGCCACCGGTAATACCGTATGTGTTCCTTCTAATCCATACTGAGCTTTTAAAAATGCAGGTAACCAGAATAAATAAAACCACCATACAGGATCGGTTAACAATTTACCAATCACATACGCCCAGGTTTGCCTGAACCCGAGTAATTGAACCCAGCCTACTTTTGCACCCTGGTCGGCACCGGGCTGCACTTCATCTTTGTCACTGTGTATCAGGTCGAATTCAGCCTTGCCCAGGCGTTTCTGACTGGCAGGTTTTTCATAAAGCAGGAACCAGAATATCAGCCATAAAAATCCGAAAGCACCCGTGATAATAAAAGCCCACCGCCAGCCAAGGGAAGCTGCGATATATGGCACAGACAACGGAGCGATGATAGCGCCTATATTAGTGCCCGAATTGAATATACCCGTGGCAAGAGATCTTTCTCTTTTTGGGAACCATTCGGCCGTTGTTTTTATTGCCGCGGGGAAATTACCTGCCTCGGTAATTCCCAGGAAAGACCTTGCAATCAGAAAACCAACAGTGCTTGAAACCAACGCATGAGCCATAGCTGCGATACTCCAAAGAAATATGGAAAGCGCATACCCTATTTTTGTACCTATTTTATCTACGACACGTCCTGCAACCAACATTCCTATTGCATAAGCAGCCTGGAAGGCGATCACTATCTTTGCGTAGTCACTTTCAGTCCAGGAAAATTCTTTTTCCAGCGTGCCTTTTAATAAACTTATTACGGTGCGATCCAGGTAATTTACTGTAGTAGCAAAAAATAACAGAGAGCAGATCACCCACCTGTAACTGGTCATTTTATTATTTACCAGGATCAGGGGTTCCGGAACTTTTGTAATATTCATGCAGCAAACAATTAAGGGCTTTTATTAATCAGCGATACAAGATATAACTAGTTGTCGTGCCTTTTTAATTTTGTCTCTTAACTGATCCCACTTTTTATTTTGAATGAGATCGCGTTCCAACAATTCGCTCCCCATGCCCACGCAGAGCACTCCGGCGTCAAGCCATTCTTTCAGCATTGCTTTATCAGCTTTAATTCCACCTGTCGGCATAAAGATCGCTTCAGGAAAAACAGCTTTAACAGCTTTAATGTAAGAAGCACCCACCAGGCTGGCAGGGAAAATTTTTACCACCGTCGCGCCATTTGTCAGGGCAAGTTGGATCTCGGTAGGCGTAACGCAGCCCGGCATCCAAGGGACATCATGCTGCGCGCAGATTACAGCCACTTCGGGATTTACTATCGGACTTACGAGGAAAGCAGGCTTTAATTTTATAAATGCTGCTGCTTCTGAAACAGTCTTTACCGTTCCTATTCCAAGGTAGTTGCCTGGGTAATTGCGTTGCAGGTAAGCCTGCATCTTTTCAAAATTTTCAGCGGCTTTAGCTCCCCGGTTAGTGAACTCAAATAATTCAAGGCCTTCTTCAAAACATAGCGCCATTACTCTTTCGCAAATCTCATACGCTTCATTATAAAAAACCGGCACCATAAGGCTCCGGCGCAATGCTTCAACTATTTTTTCCTGCTGTTCCATACTGCTTTATAATTTTTAACTATTCCGGATTAATTCAATCATTCCTGTTTATAAATAAAAGGAAGACTTTTATCAGGTTCTTTGCCAGATGATATCTAATGTAATGATATTATTATTTTACCAACTGTTTAATTTGTTCTACCGGGGTAGTATTGGCATCGCCTTTAATATCCAGTTTACTTACCGCCGATGCAGTAGCGAAATTTATCAGTCCCTGGTCGGGCATCTCCTGCATCATACCATAGATTAATCCGGCCATAAAGCTGTCACCGCTTCCTACACTGTCTATGATAACCTGCCTGTGAAAACAGCTCGAGTTGTACAGCTCTTTTCTATTATACAATGTCGCAAAATAATCGAGGCTGCCATCGGGTTGGTTAAAGCGGAAAGTGAAAGCTGCCTTCTTACATTTTGGAAACCGTTGAACCATTTTTTCAGCGACCTCCGTTGCCATACTACCACATCTTTTCTGATCACCGCGTATCAGTTCTTTTTCATCCCAATGAATACCAAGCATATCCTTTGCAGACCAGATGTTACCCATAATTACATCACAGTATTCAGCAAGCGCGGGCATTACTTCGTGAGGCAGCTTGCCATACTTCCAAAGTAGCCGCCTGTAGTTTAAGTCTGTAGAGATAATGATATTTTTTTTAACCGCAGCCTGAAGCATTTCAAGCACCAGCGTAGCAGCGTTTTCATTTATCGCCGGCGTGATTGCTGTCCAATGCAGCCAGCTGGCACCTTCCAGCATGCTGTCCCAATCTACCGTTCCCGGTTGCAACTCACTGAAGGAGGAATATTTCCTGTCGTATACTACTGAATGCGATTGCATATCTCCTCCCGGCGCCATATAATAAATACCGATACGCTCCCCTCCCCACAGCATGCGGCTGGTGTCGATCTTAAGACCCTGCAACAGGCTTTGTATGTTTTTAGAAAGAACATTTTCAGGCAACCGACTTACATAACAAATATCTGTCCCCCATGCGGCAAGTGCAGTGGCGACATTAAGTTCAGCCCCTCCCAATGAGAATTCAGCGGCAAAGGCTTTGGGATCAGGTGTGATGCGGAATAATATTTCTCCGTAGGCAATAACTTTATTCAATGGTAAAGTATTAATGATTATTGTTAACGTGACTATCAGGTATGAGGTAAGAGGTATGAGACAATCAGCTATGAGCTATGAGCTATGAGCTATCAGCTAGCAGCCCTCACGTCTCAATTATAATTTAAAGCGGGTTAGAGGATGGCTGAAAGATAATAAAAAAATCATTTGCTTTCCTGAAAGCTGACAGCTGACGGCCGAAATCTTAAAATTAAACCATCAAATTATCAACCCTGCTTCATCGACCTGAGAATCCCTAACTGCAGGCCACGCAACTCTGCCAGTCCTCTCATTCTTCCGATCGCAGAATAACCCGGGTTAGTAATTTTATTCAGGTCATCCATCATCTGGTGGCCATGATCCGGGCGGAAAGGAATCTGATACGGCACCTGTTGCTGTACTTCAAGCACCGCCTTCATAACAGCATACATATCTACATCGCCGCCGAGATGATCATCTTCAAAAAAGTTTCCTGTGACGTCTTTCTTCACATTGCGCAGGTGAACAAAATTGATACGGGTGCCAGCTTTTTTAATCATCTGCACCAGGTTATTCTCTGGATTGGCACCAAGCGAACCAGTGCAAAAACACAAGCCATTGGCAGGACTATCAACGGCATCAAGAATAAAATCAAGGTCTTCGGCATTGGTAACAACACGGGGTAAACCCAGCATAGCGAATGGAGGATCATCAGGATGTATCGCTAACCTGATACCTGCTTCTTCAGCTACCGGCACCACCTGTTTTAAAAAGAAAGAAAGGTTCTCCCGAAGCGTACTGTGATCGATCCCTTCATACTTCTGCAGTTCGGTGCGCATGCCCTCTACCGTTTGTTTCTTTTCCCCTGGAATGCCAAACATAATCACCCCTGCCAGATGATCCAGTTCATCCTGAGTATAATTAGTAAATCTTTTTTCCGCTTCTGTTAATATCTCCTTACTATAAGCCTTCACCGCTCCTTCCCGTTTTAAAATAAGAACATCAAATACAGCGAGGTCATACCAGTTAAAATATAATGCCCTGGAACCATCAGGCATTAAGTAATCAAGCGAGGTACGTGTCCAGTCGTTGACTGGCATAAAATTATAGGTAACTGTTTTTATACCGCAGGCGGCAAGGTTGCGTAGCGTGTATTTATAGTTTTCGATATAATACTGGCATTCTTCCGTCCCGGCTTTGATGCTTTCATGAACGGTAACGCTTTCGACCACCTCCCATGACAATCCTGCCACGCTGATCTCTTCCTGTCTCCTGCGTATTTCATTTTCCGGCCATACATCACCGTGAGGGATATGGTGAAGCGCCGTTACTATACCTGTAGCTCCTGCCTGTCTTACATCCTGCAGGCTTACCGGGTCTTGCGGACCAAACCACCGCCATGTTTGTAATAATTCCATTGGTACTGTTTTTTGGTTAATCATGTATTTTGTTCACAGCTGGGAGGTATGGGATTATCAGGTATGAGGTAATGAAAAAGCCTGTATGAATTTATCTATAAAATGATTGGCAGATTTATTTTAATTTTCGTCTGCTTAAATTCCTGTCACCCATACTTATTTAACCTCATACCTTATTACGTCATACCCGATAACCTCATACCTCATCCTTTCTTCATCATACTCCTGAAAAAATGTGGAAGCCACCGTCAACACAAATCACTTCACCACTTACAAACCTGGAGGCATCGCTCAACAACCACAATAAGGTGCCGGTAAGTTCTTCGGGATTCCCAAATCGTTTGAAGGGCGTATTTTTTATAACCGCTTCACCCCTTGCGGTGTAACCTGTTTCGGTAGTAAGTAAATGCCTGTTCTGATTGGTGACAAAAAAGCCCGGGGCTATAGCGTTTATTCTTATCTTGTCACCATAACGTTGGGCTAGTTCCACGCACATCCATCGTGTAAAATTATCGATGGCAGCTTTTGCCATAGAATAACCGAGAACCCTGGTGATAGCTGTCTGCGCTGCCATGGAAGATATATTAACGATACTGGCTGTTTGAAGATCCTTCGACTGAGTCATAGCTTTTCCGAAGATACAGGTAGGCAGTAAGGTGCCATAAAGATTAAGATCAAATGCTCTTTTCAAAGCATCGATATCCATTTCGAAAACATCGGCGTCAGGCCCGATCACGGCTTCCGGAATATTACCACCGGCAGCGTTTACCAGCCCGTTGATAACACCCCATTCTTCCAATATTTTATCCCGCGCATTCAACAGGTCATCCTTTGCCAGCACATCGGTTTTAATAAACAATGCTTCCCCGCCATTGTGCTTTATACTGTTCATCCTTATCACTCCTACTTCTTCATTTCTTCCTAATATTGCTACCCTTGCTCCCGCTTCGCTTAAACTATTTATGAATGCCTCTCCTAATATACCGGTAGCCCCCGTTACTACGATTACTTTTTGCGTAAGACTAAAGCCGTTCCGTTCCTGTTGCATAATGTTATTTTATCCTGAGGCGTTTAACCTGTGTTTTGATTTTATTTGTACTGCGTTGCCGATTGTTTACCGGGCAATAAAGTAAGTACATATTTATTAAACAAGGGTGATATAATTGAGAAGTTAAAACGCGGCGTTCACCTGGCTTTTGGCGGGCAGCTTCTTTTACCTTACTTATTGACTTTCTGATTCCACAGTGGTTTTTTTAAAAGAACTTTTTTGTAGATAGGGCAGGTTGTGATATGTGCTCCGGGAAGATAGCCGGTGCTTTGAAGGAATTCATTCACAATTTCACCGCCGGTAAATTTAAAATTTTCTTTAAAAATTTTTATCCACTCACCTTTTGATTTAGGATGAAGCTTGTTTAACCAATTTTTGAATGAGCCGAATTCTCTCTGAAGGATCCTGACGCGCCTGGCATTCTCAATAGCGGCGGCTATCTTCAGGCGATTGCGGACGATGCCGGCATCCTGTAATAAACGATCAGTTTGTTTTTGATCGTATTCGGCTACCGTGTCGATATCAAACTGGTGATAAGCGCGAAAAAAGTTTTCTTTCTTGTTGAGGATGGTGGTCCAGGATAACCCGGCCTGGTTTATCTCCAGCACCAGTCGTGCAAAAAGATTGTTGTCGTCCGTCACCGGAAATCCATATTCTTTATCATGATATAATTTATGCACATTGCCATCTTCCATTTGAAGAATTGCTTCACAGTAGGTCATAAGTTATATTTTATAGCAACGTTTTATTGAAAAAGTGTAATGTATGCTTAGTAAAGAAATATTTATATTTTCATTCAATAAATCAGCAAATTGTATAGCTATTCCCGGACGAGTCGAAAAACCGAACACAATGATGCAAAAAATACAGATCTTAGCCCGCAATACAGCGCTCAGCAAAATCTACGCTGACTTGTATAGGGCTTGTAGGATTTATTCAATCACATGTATAGCTATAGCCGGACGAGTCAATCAGGAAGGTCCTTGGCGCGTCTATTAGGAATATCGTTTCAATTCTTTCAAAAGATTTTATTAAGCTGCTGTTGATAGCATTCCTGATAGCTGCTCGTATCGCGTGGCTGACGGTACATAAATGGTTAGAGAGTTTTGCTTACCGTACTTCTGTGAGCTGGTGGATATTTTTAGTAACTATCATCACTATCGTATTATTCGCTTTTATCACTTTAAGCATTCAAACAATCCGTGCCGCTATTGTTAACCCCGTAAAAAGTTTAAGGTCGGAATAATTGCTTACAATAAAAAATGTATAAATGGTAGCATAGCTATATGAGTAATGCATGAATAGAGCGCAAACCATATATTTTTGATGTATCAAGCAGCCGCTACACAACGCAGGTTAATATGTGAGAACAGATAACAGGGGTATCGGAATTAATATTAAAAGTAAGGAATACTTATTTGCATAGAGAAGGTTCTATGTGTTTCCTAGCTTATTGCTGACAGATGATATCGTAACATCAAAATAACGGTTTATAGAACAGTAATAATTTTTCTCATGTACAAAACCACTGGCAGATGATGTCTCTCATTAAAAGTCAAGTTCAGGTACAGTTAATTTTTGATTTATAACGGGTGGTTTCTACCACCTGTTTCTTTTTTAAAAACCCTGGTGTTATTTCATTCTTTAAATTTCTTAAAATTCGCTATCAGCCGTCGGTAATACCATAACGCGGGCATTATGTTCCTGATTAATTAATGCTGGATATTGCATCGAATCATTATAAGTGGTAAATTTTTGATTGTATAAAAGGGTTTTGCTTGTGTTCATTTTTTAAAATACTTCCAATCCCATTATGGATTCAACGTTCCTGCAATTGGAAAGAATATGCAAAATAATACCCGTCTGATGTATTAATTTAATAGGAATAGCGTTTGATACTTATAAATATCTTTTCACTTAAATAATCCCTTATGGAACTTGTTCTTCACCTTGGATCGTTTTTTCCTGTTAACGCGCTTGTTTCGCAAGAACCTTTGCAGCCGTAATAACGATAACCCGTTGCCGGGGTCGCACTGCCACGGACACAAACAAGGTTAATTAATAAAGACTTCCTGGTGAAGTCTTTATTAATTTTATATCGATGATTGTCTAAACTTTAAACTGAATAATTTTCGATCGACCGACGCCAGAGATTTTGGGCTGCAGCTGATTGCATTTTGTTGTTTTTAAAAAAAAGAAGCAGTGCCATTGCACTGCTTCTTTTTTTTAAAAACCATCGGTATCATAGGATATATGCCTCATACCTGATAACCTCAAACCCCAAACTTCACAGCTACTTATCAAGCTTGATCTCACCCAAATCAGCAGCCTTGCCTTCTGCTACTGTAACACCACCTTTATTGGTGTTTTTATATGGAGCCTTAGCTTCAATGATTACCTGGTATATTCCTGGTTTCACATTTGGAATTTCAAAGGCACCCTTTTCGATATCCGCTTTTAATGTATCACTACTTGAGAGCGCCCATGCTCTTGTAGCGGCATCCGCCGGGGTTACAGTTCCTTTAATAGAAACTGCCTGAGTATTGATACTGTTAAACGCAAAAATAGATGCTGTAGCAAAAGTTAATGCGGCTAATTTCAACTTAACATTTTTCATAAAAGATAATTTAAAAGATGAAAAATAATTGATTGCAAAATGTTATGTCGGGGGTTAAACAACTACAATGCCACAGGACAAATACCTTATTTGTTTAACGTTTGAATAGACGACTAATAAATGGTTAGTAGGTAAGCAATCGCTCAACAATCAATATTGCCAGAGAGCGGTAACACCTTATATAATTATTAAGTTGCATCAGACAAGCAACGACTCTACAAATTTGTTTACTTCCTGTAACCTGTCAGGATTCAGCGCATAATAAATATTCTTGCCTTCGCGCTTTGTAAGAACAATTCGCTGCCTTCGTAATAAAGACAGATGCTGAGAAGCTATCGATTGCAATAATCGGAGATGTATAATTATTTCTGTCACCGTTAGCCTGTGATGTTCCTCCAACAGTTTTAACATTTGCTGGCGGATCCTATTATTTAGGGCTCTTAAGAGTAACGAAGCCTCTTTTATGTTTTCGAATAATATTTTATCATTTACTACCTGATCCATCCTTCTCTTTTATTTACATACCTAACCGGTATTACTGCAAATATTATTAAGATGAGTTACAAACAATAGTTCAAAAAGACATAACTGTTAATTGAAAAGACATAAAATATTACAAAATAATTTGTTATACCACTTTTACCTCAATTGGTCATAAATTCTTAACTGTAACTTACGATGTCTCTTAGGTTTGCAATGTTATATGCATATAAAACTTTTTCTATACGAACATGTTGTGTAGAATTATTTTCAGTAATTTTATCAAAGAGACAAGTTTATTAACAGATCAAGATATATTTCATAGCGTGTTTACTTTTAAATACCCCGTTTCACCGTTGCAGGAATTTCTTTCAGCTTTTGCTAATCAGATGGGAGCAAATTTTGTGAATAACAAGATAGATGTGCCGGCTTCAATAGGCAGCGGGTACGTTCAACTACTCAATCTGCACAACGATTTGCAGGCCTTCATCATGAATTTCAGGCTTAATACGGATATGCATTTTGAGCAGTCCCAATCCAATCATGATCTGTATTCTTTGAGATTCGAGGATACGCTTGTCCCCGATTCGTTCATCACAAATATCGACGGAGAATCTGTTAAGGATCTTCGTCATGCACATTCATCAGTTTACCTGGCATCCAGCATTTTCGACCTGGGTTATTCCGTAGAGAAGGGTACCCAGATGAGGTGCATTACTATCCAGCTTCAGAAAGAATGGCTTGGAAGATATTTTAAAATGGAATTGATTGATGATGTAATGCAGCAATACCTTTCTTTAAAAACAGCTTCCCTGAATGTAGAGTCGATGGATTTTGAGTATATGAAAAACATGTCGGAAGTGATAGATATAGACAATGAACATCCCACCCATGTAGCTGCGATTCAGATAAGGATCATGGCTATGATTGAAAGATTTTTTAGTGATCTTTATAAAAAAAGAAGCCAGCTGGCATACCATGTCAAAGCAAGTGCCGACGATATAGAGAAAGTTCGCAACATCGAACGCATCCTTACAAAAAGTTTGGAAGTGGCCCCGCCGTTGAGTGTGTTGTGTAAAATGGCTTATATGAGTCCTTCGAAGTTGAAAAAATTATTCAAAGACATGTATGGCAAGCCTATCTATCAGTATTACCAGTTTTACCGAATGCAGAAAGCCAGGGAAATGTTGTTATCGAAATCTTACTCTGTCAGTTATGTAGCTTCAAGCATGGGCTTTTCAAATCCTGGTAGTTTTAGCAGCGCTTTTAAAAAAGAGTTTAAAGCACTCCCCAGTGCTTATCTATCATAATTATCTTAACGGATGTTAAACTAACTGTGCTGTCAGCTATCAGCTATAAGCCTTCAGATTCAGCCATCAGCTATCGGCTATCGGCTATCGGC
>Ga0123338_10001078_pt1 | contig 26759 bp, 32 predicted proteins | sample grotaG_FD_89793 | JGI IMG/M metagenome (GOLD analysis project Ga0123338, IMG submission 89793) | Glacier valley bacterial and archeal communities from Borup Fiord, Nunavut, Canada, to study Microbial Dark Matter (Phase II) -... | ecosystem: Environmental > Aquatic > Freshwater > Ice > Glacier ...
AACGGTAGCCGACAGCGACGGTGAAGCGGCCGCGGCGGATCTCGGCGCGCGGGCCGAACGTGTTGCGGACCTCGCTGAACGGTGTGGCAGACGAGACGGCGTCGACGGCGCCGTAGGTACGCGCGGTGGCGCCAGTGACGATGTCGGCGGTCCAGTCGACGCCAACGCGCAACCAGTCTTTGGCGTCGACCGTTGCGCTCAGCGACGGCGTGACCACGACGACTGGCTGGCCGAGGGCGGGTTCGTGAAGGACGAACAGACCCACTTCGCCTTCGCCGCCGCCGTATGCCGTAGCGGACAGCATGCACAAGACCGCCAGCGCCCTCATGGCGTCGGGATCCAGCGACGGAAGAGGTCCTGGGCCTCGGCCAGGTTGCTGACCGTGTTGCCGCCCGGATGTGGGTCAGACAGGCCGGCCGGCTTGGTCAACAGGCGACTTTGTAGAGGATCGTCACAGCGTACGAGCTGTACCGCGCTGTAGTAGTTCTCGCGCCAGCCCTCGGGCCAGAGGTCGACATTGGGCTGCGTGACTGGTGCATCGAGGACGTAGTTGAGCCGGAAATAGCCGCCACCGACGGCGGCGGCGTGGCAGGCGTTGCGGCCGCAGCCGTTGAAGTCGAGGTAGCGCGGGTAGATGTCGGTGGCGAAAAAGCGCGGCGATGGATGACAGGTGCCGCCGTCGGGTCGGTCGCCGGCGGCGGGCACACAGGCGCCGAAGGCGATCGCGATGAGGATCTTCAGGCGCACGCCGGCAGCATAGGACGCGGGCATTCTTCTGAAAATGAAAATTAAATTCAGTTCGTTCTGGCAGGCTTTTGTCGACGACAGCGACGGGAAGTGACCCGAATCGACAGTCCCCACCCATCTGCCCAGGCCACGAGGCGCTTGACGGCGGGGGGCGTCCTTGTTATTCCAGAGATTGAAAATGAAAACGACTTTCAAAATCACCTTCGCCGCCTCCATGCTCGTGGTGGTGCTAGGTGGATGCAATCAGCCCGAGCCGCCGCCAACCAAGGTCAAAGAAGACGCGACGGACCTGCCTCTGCGCAACGCGGACGACACCCTGCGTGCACGCTTCACCGTCGGTGACACCACCTTCGATCGTGTGTTTCTGCCCGCCGACGGGCTCGGCCCCAACTACATCCGCTCGAGCTGCTCCGGCTGTCACGGCAAAGCGGTCAAGGGCCCCGGCGTGGTCCAGAAGATGGCCCTCGTCGACGCTGACGGCTTCACGCCCGCGGCCGATCAATCGGCGCTGCAGTACGGCCACACCGTCCGCCCTTATTTCGAAGGCGGCGCCACGGTGCCGCTCATGCCGCCCACCAACTTCCACTTGAAGCTCAGCCTGCGTGTCGGCATCGCGGTCGTCGGCCGGGGTTACATGGAAGCTGTCTCCGACGACGAAATCCTCCGCGTCGAGGCTGAGCAGGCCGCGCGCGGCGACGAGATCCACGGCCAGGTCAACCGGGTCGTCTTTCACTCGCAGCCCAACACCGACAGCCGCTTCCCGACCCATCAGCTCAACGACGCCAACCTCATCGGCCGCTTCGGCCTCAAGGCCCGCAACGTCAGCCTCGACGATTTTGCCGCCGATGCCTCGCAGGGCGACATGAGCATCACCTCGCCCATGCGGCCCACCGAGCTCGCCAACCCGTCCAATGCCGTCGACGACTTCAAAACCGGCATCGACGCCGACCTCGCCTTCATCAACGAGCTCGCCGACTACATGCGCCTCATCGAGATCCCACGCCGAGAGACGCCCGATGATCACGCTGTCGCCCTATTCGCGACGGCAAAGTGCGCCGCCTGTCATGTCCCGACGCTCCACACGCGGGCCGATTATCCGTTCGCGCCGTTGGCAAATATCGACGCGCCCATCTATACCGATCTGTTGATCCACGACATGGGCGCCGCCCTCGCCGATGGCATCGTCGACGAGAGCGCCGGACCGCGTCAGTGGCGGACCGCGCCGCTCATCGGCCTGCGTCACTTCCGCAGCTTCATGCACGACGGTCGCGCCAAATCGGTGGCCGAAGCCATCACTGCCCACGGTGCCGCAGATTCCGAAGCACGCGGCTCCGCGGCTGCTTTCTCGTCGCTGTCGCCGGCCGATCAGGCCGCGCTCATCGCCTTCGTCGAATCTTTGTAACCATTCTTGGGAGGAACCATGAAATCCGTTGCACTGGCTCTATTCGGCATCATGACCGCTTGCTCGGCGTCGGTTTCGCCCGACCAGCAGGCGCTGCTCGACGTGAAAAAGTTCATCCAGGCCAATATCGACGATCTGGCCACCGCCGTCGCCGCGCTACAGGCTGCCGTCCCGGCCCCTGACGCCGACGGCTGGAACGCCACCGCCGACGCCGCCGCCTTGGCCAACATGAAGACCGAGTGGAAGAAGGCGCGCACCGCCTACGAGCACATCGAAGGCGCTATCGCCGTCCTCTTCCCCGACCTCGACGTCAGCACCGACGCGCGCTACGACGCCCTCATCTCCACCGACGCTGACACCAACCTCTTCGACGATCAAGGCGCGACTGGCATCCACTCCATCGAGCGCATCTTGTGGTCGGACTCCATTCCGGCCCGCGTCATCACCTTCGAGTCCGGCCTGCCCAACTACGTCGCTGCCAGGTTTCCGTCGAATCTGGCCGAGGCGACCGACTTCAAGAACAAGCTGTGCGCGCGTCTCGTCACCGACGTGAGCACCATGAAGACCCAGTTTGGGCCGCTGGCCCTCGACTCCTCCGCCGCTTACCGTGGCGTCATCGGCTCGATCAACGAGCAGGTCGAGAAGGCCAACCTCGCCGCCACCGGCCAGGAAGAGTCGCGCTATGCCCAGTACACGCTCGCCGACATGCGCGTCAACGTCGGCGCCGGCCAGGTGACCTACCAGGCCTTCCAGCCTTGGCTCAAGTCGAAGGGCGGCAATGCGCTCGACGCTCAGATCGCAGCCGGTTTCATGCGCTTGCAGAATGCGTACGCCGCGCTGAGCGGCGACGCGTTGCCGCCAGTGCCGAGCACCTGGAGCGCGATGCCCTCGGCCGCGGATCTTGCGACTCCGTTTGGCGTGTTGTACACCGCGGTCGCTGCCGAGGCTGATCCGGCGTCGGCGGGCTCGCTGGTGTCGGCGATGAATCAGTCGGCTGATCTTCTGGCCATTCCCCAGCTTCCAGAATAGGTGACGCGTGTCGATTAGGGGTTGGCAGGCATGGTTGACGGTCTCGCTCGTCGGGGCGCTGACCGCATGTGGCGGGCCGACCGGCCCGGTGTTCATCGCTCTCACCAGTGATTTTGCCGACTACCAAACCTGGGAGCGGGTCAAGCTGGGCGACGGGACGGTCGAGGGACTCACCGGACATCCGGTCGGACCTCGCATCGGCTACCGCAACATGAAGCCGGTCAACGGCGTGTATCCCGTCGGGGCGATCTTGTTGAAGGTCATCACCACGTCGGATGGAGAGGAATTCTTTGCCCTATCCAAGCGCGGCGGCGGCTTCAATGGCGGCGGCGCGCTCGACTGGGAATATCTGACTTTGAAGACCGGGTCGACGGGTGCACCGGTAGTGTTCACCCGGGGCGACAATCCAGCCGACCCCGACTCGGCGGTCCCCAACAGCCACGGCTACGGCGATCCGACAGCGACGGGTGTCACCTGCAACCGCTGTCATGGCGTGCTCGGGTCCGAGCGCACCGATCATGTGCTGAGCCCAGTCTGGCCGTGAAAACGCTCGCTGCCTTCTTGCTGTTGGGCGTGACCGTCGCTGTCGCCCAGACGCCTCCCTCTGGCCCGATCATCGATCTGCCGCCGGAAGAGAAAACGCCACCGCCACCACCAGGACCGCCGCCCGCGCCCGTGCTGCCACGCGGCGTGGACCCGAGCCTCATGTCCAACACCGCCTACGCCACCGATCTCGGCGCCGGTCGCCGCATTCCCATCGGCGCCTATGGCGAGACGCACCTCGTCTTCAACAAGAACGACACCAACTTCACGCTGCGCCGGTTGGTGTTGTTCTTCGGCTATCAATTCGCCGACTGGATCGCCGTCTACTCCGAGCTCGAGGTGGAGAACGTCAGCGAGTTCGAGATCGAGCAGTCGTACATCGAGCTCAAGCCCTTCAAGAAGCTGCGCCTCGGCTTGCGCGTCGGCCTCATCCTCATCCCGCTCGGCATCGTCAATCAGTTTCACGAGCCGCCGACGTTCAACGGCGTCGACCGGCCGCTCGTCGACCAGTTGATCATTCCCAGCACCTGGCGCGAGCTCGGCGTCGGCGTCTTCGGCACCATCGTCGAGGGTTTGCACTTCCAGGTCGTGGCCGTGACCGGCGCTGACGGCTCCAAGTTCACCGCGCTCGGCGGATTTGGCCCAGGCCTGTCACGCGGCTTCACCACCAACGTACAAAACGCCGCCGTCGCTGGCCGCATCAACTTCAACCGCATCATGGGTCTCGACGTCGCTGCCGGCTTTTATTACGGCTCCGCCAACCAGAAGAACTTCAACCTCGAAGGCATCCATGTCGGCCTCGTCGAAGCCGACGCACGCTTCACCCGCTGGGGCCTGTCGCTGCGCGCCGAATACGCGCGCTACTGGGTGGAGGGCGCCGACAAGATCACCGACCTTCTCCGCCTCACGTCACCCGGCGCTGCCGCCATCGGCTCGTCGGGACAAGGCTTCTACGGCGAGGCCGGCTACAACGTCCTTCACCGCGTACGGCGCACCAACCAGCAGATCAATGTCTTTGGTCGCTACGAGCTCGTCGACACCCGCGCCGATGTCCCCTTCAATGTCTCCCAGCCCATCCTCACCGCGGCCCAGCAATTTTTCACGGCCGGCTTCACCTACAAACCCCGGCTCGAGCTGGCCTTCAAATTCGACTACCGCCGCACCTTGGCCGGCAACGACGGCTCGGGCGGCCAAGACCGCTTTAGCCTCGGCGTCGGCTTCATGTACTGAAAGCGGTGTACGCTCCGTCCGTGGAAGCCACGTTGAACGAGCGAAATGAGCTGAAGGAAGGTCTGCGGCGCCTCTCGACGGGCCTCGGGCTCATGATGGCAGCGACGGCGCTGCCGCTCATGATCCACTACTCGCCGATGCCGTTTTTGGATATGCGGGTGACGGGGTGGATCACCATCATCCTCGACTGCATCGCGCTCGGGTTTTTCATTCCGGGCTTGCTGCGGCTCACTGCGGCGCCAGAAGCGCTGGAGATAAGGGGCGTGGCGCTGCTCGTCCTCGGCGGCGTGGTGCTGGAGCCTTTGGCGCGGGTGATGGAGCAGCTCCTCTTCATGGTGCGGCTCTTCGAGATGGATCTGTCCATCATCTGGCTCGTGGCTGGCCTCGCCGAGTCGGCTGGATATGTCGGCATGGCGTACATGCTCTGGCGCATCGAGCTCGACGGGGCGCCGGCTACGGAGCCGTTCAAGGCGCCCCCCCTGTTCCTCGCTGCCGCCGGCGCTGCCGCCGCGTGTGGCCTCCTACGCGTCGTGCGTATGCTCAACATCCTCCCGATCTTCGGCATCATCTCGTTGGCCTATCTGGCACTGTTCGTGATGCTCTTCATCATCGTTCGCAACCAGAGAACCCGACTCGACACGGCCGTCTAGCGGGTCTCGGCGGCGCATCAACTGACACACTCCTGTCAGCGAGGTTGTGTTCGGATGTGACATGCGAACCCCACACGACCAACATATCGATTACGTCGAGCTGCCCTCCAGCGACGTGGCCGCCGGCAAACGCTTCTACCAATCGGTGTTCGGCTGGAGTTATCAAGACTGGGGCGACGAGTACGCCGACACCCATGACAGCGGCGTGTCGAGCGGCCTTTCGGCCGACCCCACCCGCACCAAGGCGCCGCTGGTGGTGGTCTTCGTCACCGATCTGGAAGCTGCGCACGCGCGCGTGATCGCTGCCGGTGGCAATGTGAGCCGTGCGATCTTTACGTTCCCTGGCGGTCGCCGTTTTCATTTCGTCGATCCGGCCGGCAATGAGCTGGCGGTGTGGACCAAGCCCTAGATACGGTTATTGGGGTAGCATCGCGTGATGACGTGGAGCCGCTCGTCGACCGAGCTCGAGGCGCAATACCGCACTGCGGCGGTCGGGCCCGTGCCGCGCGGCTGTTGGGCCGGCGAATTCCTGGACTGGGTCGACAGCGACGGCGCCCGACGTCCGTCGGTGCGCGTGCTCGATACGCTGCTGTTTCGCTCCGTGCGGTTCGGGCTCGATTTCGACAGGCAGGTCTGGTGGTTCATCGGGCCCAACCTCAGGGCCGGTCGCTTCGACCTCACGCCCGGCCCGTCGCGCTGGCGAGAGACCGACACGCTGCGCCTCACCTACACCACCTCGCGTTTGCCGGGGCCCTTGCGCAATTATCTCTACGACGAGGTCAAACCGCTCGACGACCGTCGCTGTCTCGGTCTCGGCGGCGTCGACCGGGAGACGGGCGAAGGCGACCATTTCTTTTTCTCGCTCGACCGGATGCCGTTATGAGCGAGCTGCACGCGCGCATCAGCGAGAGTTTTTCGCGTCAGGGCCTGATGCGGATGTTGCAGGCCGAGCTGACCCGGGTCGAGGTCGGCCACGTCGACATTCGTATTCCGTATGCCGAATCGCTGTCGCAGCAGAATGGCTTTTTGCACGCCGCCATCACCACCGCCATCGCCGACAGTGCGTGCGGCTACGCAGCGCTGACGACCATGCCCACCGGCGCCGACGTGCTGTCCGTGGAGTTCAAAGTGAATCTGTTGGCGCCGGCAGCGGGGGAGGCCTTCACCGCGCGGGCCCGGGTGATCCGCGCTGGCCGTACGTTGGTGGTGGTGGCCGCCGACGTGTTTGCGCACCGCGCCGGCGACGATGACAAGCAAGTGGCGACCATGCTGGCGACGATGATCCGTCTGGTGAATGACGAATAGCCCCCCTTGAGGCCACCATGGTTTGGCCGACTTTGGTTCAACCAAGGGGTGAACGTTGCCTGGTTCTCGTGACCTACATACCCGCAGATACACCTCCCAGTTGCCGTCAAGCGCTTGGCGGCTTTGGGGTGCTCCGTGACGCTTTTCTTGGCGGTGAACGGGCGAAATCGAGGCGCCATGCGGAGATCGTAGTTGGGCCGGTCTTTGCAATGACCCTTCCTCGCAACCAACCGCGGGGGGAAACAAGATGGGCGCTGCGCAGAAACAAGTCTCGGTGACAGATTCGCTGGTTCTGGAGCATCTCACGCTCGCCAAGCGCATCGCGGGCCAGATGGCTCGACGCGGCTTCGGTTGGGTGGGGATGGACGAGCTCGAGGCAGCGGCGCTGTTCGGGCTCACGGAGGCCGCGCAGCGTTTTGACGCTACGCGCGGCGAGCCGTTTGGCGGCTTTGCCACCAAGCGCATCCGCGGCGCCATTCTCGACCATCTGCGCGCGTGTGATCCGCTCCCCCGTCGGGCTCGCTTTCACCGTCGGCGCGTGCAGTCCGCCGTGCGCGGCCTCGAGCACTCTCTCGGTCGCAGCCCCGAGGAGAGCGAGGTGGCCGAGAACCTGGGCGTGTCCGTCGAGGAATACCGCGAGCATCTGTCTCCGCTAGCCGCCATCGCCTTCGTGGGCGGCGCTGCCGTCGAGCATGTGGCACGCATGGACGGCAATCCGTCCGAGCAGGCCGAGCGCTCCCAGCGGGTGGCCCAGCTCCGCGAGTGTCTGGAAGACCTGGCGCCGCGCGACGCCAAGATCTTGTCGCTCTACTACCAGGAAGAGCTGACCTACCAGCAGATCGGCAACATGCTGTCCGTCACCGAATCGCGCGTCTGCCAGCTCCACAGCCGCGCGCTCAAGCAGCTCCGCAAGCTCCTCGGCGCCCAGGCCGCCAACGATGACAAATGATCCGGTTCTGACTTTCGGCCGTATGTCTGGGTAGTGCCCGTCACTGAACACACTGAACCCGTCGAGGAGTCCGATCGCCGTCTCCTTCGGGAGGTGGCTGGCGGCGACAAAGTCGCGCTCCGTCGACTGTACGACCGGCTGGCGGGCAGAGTCCTCAGCGTCGGGCTTCGCATGCTTGGCGATCACAGCGAAGCCGAAGATCTGGTGCAGGAAGTTTTCATCGAGGTGTGGCGCCGCGCACCGCAATACGACCCTCCGCGTGGGACCGTTTCCGCGTGGGTCACCGCCATGAGCCGTAGTCGCGCCCTCGATCGCTTGCGGGCCGGCAGTCGTCGGGCCACCAAGATCCAGGCGGTAAAGGCCGAGCCATCACTGGCCGACTTCGGCGTCCAAAGCCCCGAGGCAGCGACGGTGTGGCAAGAACGCCAGCGCGAGGTGCAAGCAGCCTTGGCGGCGCTCCCCGGCGAGCAACGCAGCTCCATCGAGCTAGCCTATTTTGAGGGTTTGTCGTGCGGCGAAATCGCCGAGCGCACCGGCCAGCCCCTTGGCACCATCAAGTCGCGGCTGCGGCTGGCGCTTGGGAAGCTGGGGGCGTTGCTGGTGCGAGGTGCCGCGTGAGCGTCACCGAGTTTGCGGAGCTGGCAGCGGCGTATGTGCTGGATGCGCTCGACGAGGCGACGATGGCGGCCTGCGAGGCACATCTGGCGAAGCATGAGGAGTCGCGCCGGCTCGCCGACGCGCTGCGACAGGCGGCCGATCGGCTCGCCGATTCGGTGGGCGAGGTGCCGCCACCACCGTCGCTGTGGGCGCGCATCGAAGCCGGCATCGACAGCAGCGGCCGGGGCGCGGCGCGAAAGCCGCCGATCCGTCGCTGGCGCGCGGTGGTGGCCCTGGCGGCGATGGCGGCGTTACTGGCGCTGGCCTGGCTGGGCTGGTCACGTCACGAGCTGTCGGGCGAGCTGGTCGAAGCACGCAGGGTGCGTACCGAGCTCGAGCAGAGTTTGACGGCAGGGCGCGCAGCGACGGCGCATTGTGAGACCAACCTCGATGCGACCAAGAAGCTGTTGGCGCTGCGGGAGCGCGCGGTGGCCATGCTGTCGTCACCGACGACGAAGTTGGTCGGGTTTGGCCGCCAGCCAGGCGTGGCCGCGACGCTGTCGGCGACCGCGGTCGTGGATGCCCACAACCATCGCGGCATGCTGGTCGTCGAGGTTCCGCCCGTCGCTGGCAAGGACTACGAGCTGTGGGTTCTGCGCGGCGCCGAGAAGTTGCCGGCGGGCCTCTTGCGGCCGGCGCCAGGCGAACCGCTGCTGGCCGAGATCGATGCCAACTTGTTGGCGGGTGGTGCCGATGCGCTGGCCGTCACCGTCGAGCCGACGGGCGGAGGCGCGGTGCCGACCGGGCCCATCGTGCTGGTCGCCAGCCTGAAGTAGCTCGACTGAAGGTCAGGTCGCGCATCATAGTCGGGCATGGACGTTCGAATACAAATTGGCCTGGCGACGCGCGAAGATGTCGCTGCGATCCTGGCTATTTCCAACTGGGCCGCGGAGCACACGCCGGCCAACTTCGCGACCGAGCCCGAGGCGCTGGAGTCATGGACGACCCTCTATGACGACACCGCTGTGCGCTATCCGTGGCTCGTCGCCCGGGACGAATCGGGCGTCGTGGGATATGCCAAGGCGTCGCCGCACAAGAGTCGCGGTGCGTATGCATGGACCGTCGAGCTCGCGGTGTATATCCGTGCCGATCAGCATCGGCGGGGCATCGGCAAGGCCTTGTACCGGCGCCTCATCCCGATGCTGCGACGGCAGGGGTTCGTGACCGCGCTGGCCGGCATCACCGACGGCAACGCGGCTTCGGTGGCGCTGCACATGGCGTTTGGCTTCGTGCCCTGTGCGACGTTTCATCGGGTCGGCTGGAAATTCGGGGGTTGGCATGACGTGCGCTACTTCGAGCTCGATCTACGGCCGGGCGACCACATGCCGGTTCAGACCAAGCCGGTGGCAGAGGTGTGGCCGTCCGAGCTGCGCACCGAGCGGCTGTGGCTCCGTCGCTGGCGCGATTCGGATCTGGCGCCGTTTGCTGCGCTCAATGCCGATCCGGCCGTGATGGAACATTTTCCGGCGCCGTTGTCGGCGACCGAAAGCGACGCACTGGCGGGCCGAATTCGCTCGTTTCTCGACGGGCGCGGCTTTGGCAACTGGGCGGTGGAGATTCCGGGCGTGACCGCGTTCGCCGGATTTGTCGGGCTCAGCGTGCCGCGCTTTCAGGCCCCGTTTACGCCCTGCGTAGAAGTCGGCTGGCGGCTGGCACCCGCGCATTGGGGCCAAGGCTATGCGACCGAGGGCGCGCGGGCGGCGATGGAATTCGGTTTCACCGAGCTGGGCCTCGACGAGATCGTGTCGTTCACCGCCCCAGGCAATCTGGCGTCGAGACGGGTGATGGAGAAGGTGGGGATGCAGTACGCGGAAGAGCTCGTGTTCGAGCACCCGAGCGTCCCGGTGGGGCATCGGCTGCGACCGCATGTTCTGTACCGGCGGCGAAGTCAGGCCTGAGTCTTACGCAATTCTTTGACCCCACATCCGGTCTTTTTTCTCAGCAAGGCGCGCAGGGTCGGGCCGTCTCCATAGCCGACCCGCGCCGCGATGTCGTCCAAGCTCTCGTCGGTGGTGGCCATCCGATGCAGCGCAACCGACACCCGCAAATCCTGCACGAACGACACCGGCGAGCGTCCCAGCACCATCCGGACCCGACGTTCGAGGGTGCGCTCACTGGCTCCCGTCGACCGTGCCGCGGCCTGCATGGAAAAGTCGGCCAGATGCCGGCGTGCCCACGCCTCGAAACGGTCGACGAGCGGGTCGGCATGACGTAGATGATCGGGCGTCATGTAAGGTGCCTGCGACGGCCGCTGGTCGTGCAAGAGATGCTGGGCGACGGCCCGGGCCAGCGACGGGCTGGCACGTCGGATCAACCACAGCGCCAGATCAAGATGCGCCAGGGCTGCACCGGCGGTGATGAGGCCGCCGTCGTCGACGACCATCGCAGTGTCGTCGAGAATGACCTCCGGGAAACGCTGCCGAAAGAACGGCGCCAACCACCAGGTGGTGGTCGCATGCCGGCCGGCCAGCAGGCCCGACTCGGCGAGCATGAAGCTGGCCGTACACGCCGCCGCAATCGATGTGCCGGCCGCCGACCATGATCGCAACAGTGCGCACGCTTCACGCAGATCGGGTCGCGCCAGCGCCGCAGCGACGGCATCCGGCGACTTGGCGCCCAGCGCCGGCACGATCACCAGATCCGGCCTGGTCCTCGGCACGGGCTCGACCGGCGCCAGAAAGCCGTGATGGGTATGCACCCGCCGTCGCATGCCGACGAGCGAGGTCTTCCAGCGCAGCTCGGCGCTCGGCGCCAGGGCGGCGGCGATGTCCAGCGCATCCATCACCAGGCCCAGGCCGCTATCGAAGACATCGTCGAGAACCAGCACCGCGATGCGCATGTCGGAATTTATAACATGAATGTCGTTTCCGACACTAGCCGTCGCCGGCAGCGCGGCCTACGGTATGGCTCACGCTGCTTTTGGAGGAACCCATGATCACCGTAGGCCTGCTCGTCCGTCTCGTCGCCAAGGCTGGCAAAGAAGAAGAAGTCGCCGCGTTCTTGAAGAGTGCGTTGCCGCTGGCGATGGCCGAGCCCAGCACCACCGTGTGGTACGCCATCCGGATGTCGGCCAGCGAGTTCGGCATCTTCGACGCCTTCCCGGACGACAGCGGCCGCAAGGCGCATCTCGGCGGTCCCATCGCGCAGGCGCTCATGGCCAAGGCCGGCGAGCTCTTGTCTGAGCCGCCGCGCATCGAGCAGGTCGACATCCTCGCCAGCAAGTAGTCCGGATGGTGTTTGGGACACTCATCCGCTATAACGGATGAGTGTCCATCATCAAAGCGCTAGCCCTGGTGTGCGTCTTGGGGCGTACTGCCGTCGCTGACGAGGATCCCGAGACCCGCAGTCGCCGGCTCGAGACCCGTATCGAGGAGCTCCTCTCCCACCAACGCCAGCTCGAGACGCGCGTCAGCGAGCTCGAGCACAAGCCGGTCCCACCGTCGTCGTCACCGTCACCGTCACCACAGCCGCTCTTTGCCGTCGGCACCCGCGACTCCGGTTTTCAACTGCGCCTGCGTGGCCTCATCCAGGCCGATGGCCGCGACTACTGGGGCCAGACTCCCAACCCCGACAGCACCTTCCTCATTCGTCGCGCGCGCCCGTATATCGAAGGCACCGTCGCCAACCTGGTCGACTTTCGCCTCATGGCCGATTTTGGCCAGGGCACGGTCCAGTTGCTCGAAGCCTTCATCGATCTCCATCCCTGGCGCTGGCTGCGACTCACCGGCGGCAAGCTGAAGACGCCGTTCGGCCTCGAGCGGCTGCAGACCGATCAGTACCTCAGCTTCGTCGAGCGCGGTCTGCCGTCCAACCTGGCACCAGACCGGGACGTCGGCGCCGACCTCCACGGCGACGTCTTCGGCATTCTCGACTACGATCTCGGCGTCTTCAACGGCGCCGTCGACGGGGCCAACAGCGACTTCGACGCCAACTACGGCAAAGACGTCGTCGCCCGCGTGTTCTCGCATCCGCTGGCGCGCGTGACCCAAAAAGTCCGCCTCGGGCTCGGGCTCGGCGTCACCTGGGGTCGCCAGCGCGGCAACGTGACCGCGACGCAGCTACCGGCGTATCGCACGGCCGGCCAGCAGACATTTTTCGGCTATGTCACCGACGCCAAAGACGCCAGCAATACGGTCTTCGCCGCCGGTGATCGCCTGCGAATGGCGCCGCAGCTCGATTTTTATGCCGGGCCTGTTGGCCTCTTCGCCGAATACATCTGGGTGGCCAACGATGTCGCATCCGGCATGGTATTGGCGCCGGTGCGTCTCGTGCATTCGTCGTTTCAGATCGCGGCCACGCTGGTCCTCACGCAAGAGCTGGCGACGCGCGAAGGCGTGGTGCCGCGTCGCCCGCTCGATCTGCGGCGTCTGCGCCAAGGCTATATCGGTGCTTTCGAGCTCGGCGCGCGTTACGAAGAGCTCCATATCGATATCGCCGCCTTTCCGCGTTTTGCCGACCCCACCAAGAGCGCCCGCGCTGCCCGCGCCTTCGGCGTGGAGCTGAACTGGTGGATGACCACCATGCTCAAACTGGCCTTTCTCTTCGAGCGAACGGCCTTCGAAGGAGGTGCTGGTTCCGTCGCTGTGGTCACCGACAAGCGCGCCGAAAACGTCTTCATCGGCCGCGGCCAGCTGGCCTTCTGATACTTCGGATCAACCTGGAATCGATAAACCGCGTACGATGTAGATCACGGTTTGGTAGGCCACGCCGTGGGCCATGATCAAATCCAACGCTAGCCAGCTCGAAGCCGCTTGTCGTCTGTTGGGGCTGGAGAACCATTCCGCGAGCGCGGCATACCGTCGCTTGCACGCGACGCTGGGCCCACTCATCGGTACCACCAGTGTGCTGGCTATCTTTTCGCGTAGTGTGAAGCTCACCGCGGTGGAGATTGTCACCCTGCAAGCCCTCCTACCGACGCAAGACTATGCCGACGATGCCGCGGAGGCGCTCGACGCCTGGCAGCGAGAGTCGACGCCCAACGACACCACCGCCCGGGTTTTCGCGACGTTCATTGCGCTGCTCACCGGTTTGATCGGTGAGCGCCTGACCATGCAGGTAATGGAAACCACGTGGAAGCCTTCCGAGGAGAACAAGCCATGAGTGACCAGGTTCCCATTCGCAATGTGCCGTCGGGGGTCCCGGGTCTGGACGATATTCTCGGGGGCGGGTTCCCCGAGCTCTCTTTCAACTTGATCGCCGGCGGGCCGGGCTGCGGCAAGACGACGTTGGGCCAACAGATCCTGTTCGCCAATGCCACGTCAGAGCGCCGCGGCATCTTCTTCAGCGTCATCGGCGAGCCGCCGATCAAGATGCTGCGCTATCAACAACAGTTCTCGTTCTTCGAGCCGGACAAGATCAACGATGCAGTGCGGTTCGTGCATCTCGGTGAAGAGGCGATGGCGGGTGGCCTCGCCACCGTGCTCGAGCGCATCATCGAGGAGGTCGATCGGACCAATCCGAGCATCGTGGTCGTCGACTCGTTTCGCGCCGTGGTGCGGCGGGTGTTGGCGATGGGACCTCTCGGGGAGCGCGATCTGCAGGGCGCGGTGCAACGCTTGGCCCTGCATTTGACGAGCTGCGAGGCGACCACCTTCTTGCTCGGCGAATACGACGACGGCGAGCACGACAGCACGCTGTTTACAGTCGCTGATGGCATGGTCTGGCTGTATCAGTCGGTCGAGCGCAACTCCGTGGTGCGCAAGCTCCGGGTCATGAAGATGCGCGGGCAGGGCCAGATTCCGGGGCTGCACACGGTGCGGATCTCCAAGGATGGGTTTGCTGCGTTTCCGCGCTTGCTCAAGCCCGAGGAGCGGCTCGAAACCGCGGACGGCTCACGCGTCACTACCGGCGTGGTCGGGCTCGACGAGATGTTGGCTGGGGGCATCCCGAGTGGTCACTCGGTGTTGATTGCCGGGCCGTCGGGCTCCGGCAAGACCGTGCTGGCCAACCAGTTCATCCTCGAGGGCGCACGGCGTGGCGAGCCGGGGATCATCGCGGTCTTCGAAAAACGCCCGAACGACTATTTGCAGACCTCACCGCACGGCGCGGAGTTCAAGCGCCTGATCAGCGACGGGAAGGTCAAAGTCATCTACTTGCGTCCCCTCGATCTTTCCATCGACGAGACACTGTTGGCGCTGCGTGAGGCCGTGCAACGCATCGGTGCCAAGCGCGCCGTCATCGACTCGCTGTCGGGGCTCGAGCTGGCCCTGGCGCCTACCTTTCGCGAAGACTTTCGTGAGTCACTGTATCGCATGATGGGTGCGCTCACCGGTCTCGGCACCACCGTGTTGGCGACGGTGGAGCTGGAGGATTCGTTCACGCATCTGCGCTTCTCGCCGCAGGGAATCGCGTTTCTGACCGACACCATCATCATGCAACGCTATGTGGAGATCGATTCCCAGCTCAGGCGGGCGCTGGCGGTGGTCAAGGTCCGTGGCAGCGCACACAGCAAAGACCTGCGTGAGTACACGATCAATGACGACGGCTTGGTGGTGGTCGGCGCTCCGTTGACCGGCTATGACGGCATCTTGACCGGTAGTGCCGTCCGCAGAGCGCCCCCCGAATGAGTGACAAGGAGGATGCCGATCCAGGGGCCAGCGACGACAAGAAGACGCTGCGGGAGCAGCGAGAGGCCAACCAGAACCTCATCCTCAACGCCCTCCGAGCCCAAGAGGAGCGTGAGCTGGCCGATGCGGCGCGCGCCAGTGCCGAAAAAGATCGGGCCCGGCTGTTCGACGAGGCCGGTTGGGGCGTGGCCATCGTCAGCGCGGAGGGCGCGAAGCTGCAGTCGGTGAACGCGGCCTTTGCCCGCATGCACGGGTACACCATCGCCGAGCTGGTCGGCCAGCCGCTGACCGTGGTCTGGTCTCCGGAGAGCGCCGCGGGACTGGCGGCTGCGGTGGCGCTCACGCAGGAAAAGGGCCATCACGATTTTGAAGGCATCCACCTTCGCAAGGACGGCAGTCGCTTTCCGTGTCTCACCTCGGCGATGGCCAGCCGTGACAGCGACGGCAAGCTCACCGCCAGCGCCTACAACTTCCAGGACCTCACGGCACGCACGCATCTCGAGGCCCGGCTGGCAGTCTCGGAGCGGCTGGCCGCGCTCGGCACGCTGACCGCCGGCATTGCGCACGAGATTAACAATCCGCTTGCCTACAACCTCGGCAATCTCACGTATGCGCTGTCGGATTTTCCGCCGCTCGTCGCTGAGCTCGGCGACATGCTCGGAGCGGATCCCCGCTGGCCGTCGGTGGCCGCCCGCTGTGCCGAATTCCTGGCTGCGCTCCAGGAGGCGCGGGACGGTGCCGAGCGCGTCGAGCGCATCGTGGCCGACATGAAGACGCTGTCGCAGTCGCGCGAGCGCGCGCACCATCCGGTGTCATTGTCGCGGATTCTCGACGCTGCGCTCAGGATGGCCTCGCACGAGATCAAGCTCCATACCCGTTTGGTCAAGGAGATCGAGGCGGCGCCGCCAGTGTTGTGCGACGAAGGCAAGCTCAGCCAGGTGATCGTCAATCTCGTGCTCAACGCGACACAGAGCATGAAGGGACGGCCGGTCGCCGACAACGAGCTCCGGATCACCCTCGGCACCGACCGCGACGGCTACGCGCGGGTCGACGTCACCGACAATGGCACCGGCATCGAGCCGGCCGTGCTGCCGCGCATTTTCGATCCCTTCTTCACCACCAAAGAGTTCGGCGTCGGCAGTGGCCTCGGGCTCTCGGTCTGTCACAGCATCGTGGCCGCGCATGGCGGCGAGATCACCGTCGCGAGCGAGCTCGGTCGCGGCACCACCTTCCGGGTGCGCCTGCCACCGTCGCAGATCCCGCTCGAGGCGGTCGTGCCCACCGCAGTGGCGCCGTCGTTGCCGGCGCTGCGCCTCCTCATCATCGACGACGAGCCAGGCGTGGGCCGCACGCTGCGCCGCGCGCTCGGCTCGCTGCACGAAACGGTGATCTTGGCGTCAGCCGTCGAGGCCAAGCTGCTGCTCGATGTCGACTCCGCTTTCGACGTGGTGATCTCCGATCTGATGATGGCGGAGGTCTCCGGCATCGATCTCTACACCTGGGCCGTGACGCGTCACCCGTCGGTGGCCAAGCGGATGATCTTCATGACCGGCGGCGCTTACACCGCCGAGGGCAAGCAGTTCATCGCCGACCATCCTGATCGCCACATCATGAAGCCGTTCGATATCGCCCGGCTGATTGCGGTCATCAAGACGATCTTGCCGTCGTAGGCCTAATCAGGGCGTCAGGGGAGCTGGATCTTACGAATGCGGTTGATGTCGACGGCGTAGAGAGCGCCGGCGAAGAAGGCGATGCCGTCGAGGCGGCCGAATTTGGCGACGCAGGCGTTGCCGTTGGTGAAGGCGGAGGTGGAGCCGGCCAGGGTGGTGACGTCGCCCGACTGGGTGACGACGCGGATGGTGGTGTTGTCGGCGACGTAGACGGTGTGTGACTGTGGGTCGACGGCGATGCCGGTGGGCGAGTCGAACTGGGCGGAGCCGCCTTGTGCGTCGGTGTGGCCCTTGGTGGAGCCGGCGAGCGTCGAGGCGGTGCCGTTGGAGTCGACCTTGCGGATGCGGAAGTTGCCGTTGTCGGCGACGTAGAGAAAGCCGTTGTCGAACTGGATGTCGACGGGATTGCTGAACTGGGCGACGGCGGCGGCGCCGTCCATGAAGGCGCACGAGCTATTCTTGCCGGTGAAGTCGACGAGCGGCAGCGCGCCTTGCCACTTGGTGATGTTGCCGCAAGTGATGGCGTTGTAGATGGCGCCGGTGTTGGGGTCGAGGGCGAGCGAGATGACCGCGCCTTGGTTGAACAGGTTGGAGGCGACGCCGCCAGACGTGATGCTCTGCACGTTGTCGTTGGCTTCGTCGACCATGTAGACCTGGCCGAAGTTGCCAGCGGCGACGCGGTACGAAGTGAGGAAGGCTTGTGCGCCGGAGCCGCCGCCGGCGTAGGTGCTGGCGGTGCCGTCGGCGAGAACCTTGCGGACGACCTTGTTGCCGTTGTCGGCGATGAACAGCGTGCCGCCGGAGTCGATGCTGATGCCCTTGGGATCGTCGTATTGCGCGACGGCGCCGGCGCCGTTGACGAGGCCCGCGGCGCCGGTGCCGGAGAGGGTGGTGACCTGGATGGCGCCGCAGGCCGGCGTCAGATCGGGTGGCGGCGCGGTCAGGTCGGCAGGCGTGTTGCTCGATAGATCGTTGGGACCGCCATCGGCGCCGGTCATTCCGAGGTCGAAGTCGACCGAGCCACGAAAACAGAAGCCGTTGGCGGCGCACTGATAATTGTCCGGGCAGGCTTTGCCGGTCGGGTTGCAACGTACGGTGCCGTCCACCGGCGCCACGTCGGCGCAGGCTGCGAAGACAAAAGCGAAGACCATCAAAAATTTCATAGGTTGACCCCGGAATGCATCAAAAATTGTAATGGACCAGAACGCCAGCATAGTCGCGAGATCCGGTCGGCAACACGGCCAGCTTCGACGGACGCGCCTCACGGGCACCCAAGATCGCCAGCACCGTGCCAGCCACGACTGCGGCACCGCCGATGCCGAGCAGGACGCCGCCGGCGAGCTGGTCGGTCTTGACCGCCGATTCCGTGGCCGGGTTGAAGACATAGCCCGGCGCGGGGTGGTTGATCTCGTCGGCGGCGGAGTGCGCCACGCCGAACAACGCGCCACCAGCGACCACCAAGGCCACACCGCCGACGGCGACGCCGATGCCGGCATACAGCTTGACGCGCGAGACTGGAGCGGGCGGCGGCGGCGGCGTCGGCTTGGGCTCGGGCGTGACCTGACCATCGATGGGCACTGGGCTCGTCGGTGGATTGCTCTGCGAGCGTTGCTCGGTCTCGAGCGCCGTCTTGAGCGTCGCGATGTGGCGCAGGACCTCTTCGCGGTTGGTCACCTTGGCAAAGACGCGCAGATAGTTCTGATAGAGCTCGAGCGCGCGCGTCTTGTTGTTGGCCATGCGGTGCGCCTGCGCGGCGTTGTAGAGCAAAGCCGAGTCGGACCGGAGCGCGAACGCCTTCTCGTACTCCAGCGCAGCGACGGCGTACCTGCCGAGGGCGAAGGCGCTGTTGCCCTGCTCGAAGTGGGCGCGCGCTTCTTCGCGATCTTTGGACGCCGTGTCGGCCCACACCGACGCGCTCATCACCACGACCACCAAGGCCAAGAGTCTACTTACGTATGCCATCGTGGCGGCAGCGTAGCATAGCCTCTAGTACCACTTGGTCACTTGCTCCCGTCGCCGTCGCTGCTGCGGCTCCTCGCGACACGACGGCTCGGTCCGTCAAACCGTTCGGTGTTCTAGATCGCCCGCAGACGGTCGAGCGCGGCGGCGTATTCGTCGATGAGCGGATGGGCCGGCAGCTGCCGTGCGCGCAGGAGGAGCTGGTCGAAACGGCCGAGCTGTTCGGCCTTGCCGCGCTTGAACTGCGGCCACGGATCGCCGAAGTCGGCCTTGCAGCGCTCGATGGACACGAAGTTATCGAGCTTGTCGGCAAGGGTGATCGCCTGTGCCGGCCAGGGCTTCACGGAGAAATGCGCGAGGTACCGTGCCTTGCGCTCCTCCCACGACAGCGTCTTGTCCGGTTCCGAGACATGCAGCACGAGGTCGGCCACGCGCGCGCCAAATTTCTCCGTCAGCGTCGCCAGCTCGATGCCGCAATCCTCCATGCAGTCGTGCAGCGCGCCAGCCGCCACCACGTCGTCGTCGAAGCCATGGCGGGCCAGAATGATGGCCACGCCCATCAGGTGGCTGACATAGGGTACGTCGGCACCGGGATATTTCCGTCGCTGGTCGCGGTGCCAGACTGCGGCTTCATCGAGCGCGCGCTTGAGGAGAAGGCTCATGTAAAGAGCATATCAGCGCTGTGCGCGCACCGCTTTGGTCAGCGCAGCGTCGAAGCGCGCCGCGAACTTCTGCTTGGCCTGTGCATTGAAGGGCGGCGGACCACCGGTCTGCACACCGGACTCGCGCAGACCGGCCATGAAGTCGCGCACCGCCAGCCGCTCGCGCACGTTGTCAGCGTCGTAGGTCTCGCCGCGTGGGTCGAGGACGACCAGGCCCTTTTCCACCAGCTCGGCGGCGAGCGGGATGTCGGCGGTGATGCACAGATCGCCTTTGGCGCTCTCCGTGAGGATATAAAAGTCGGCGACATCTTCGCCTTGCTTCACCTTCACCGACGACACCAGCGACGAGGGGCCCGTACGTAGATTCTTGTTGGCCACCAGCACGGTCTCGAGGCTCAGCCGGCGGGAGGCACGCACGATGATGTCTTTGATCTCGTTCGGCACCGCGTCGGCGTCTACCCAGATACGCATGCGCCAGCCTACTCCATCTCAGGGCGGCGCCGCCCAGATCGGCGCAGCGCCTTGCCACACCGGCAAGCGGATGTCGGCTACTTTCACGGGCGGCCGGGCCTGGAGCACGTTCATGAACGCGATGTCGTGGCGGATGGCGCCCCAGACGACCTTCGCCGAGACCTCGACGGCATCTTGGCCCTTTCTGACCTTCACCCGGCCCGCGTGGGCCCAGACGGCGAACAGCGAAGCCGAATATTTGGCGGCATCGATGACCAGCTTGCGAACCCCGCGTTCGTCGAGTGCGGTGGCCTCGACGGCTGTTGCCAGCGTGGTCATCGCATAGGCCATGGCGTGGCCCAAGGGCTCGTCGGTACTGTCGAGCCGATTGCAGGCATCGGCGCCACAGTCGGACAGCGCCCGTGCCCGCTTGGCGGCGTCCTTGGGATCAGTCGGTGGCGCCAGGGCCTCAGCGACGACAAATGCAAGATTGTCTCGCCACAGCGCCTTGCCATTTTTCGGGATCCACGGCTCGACGCGCAGCGCACATCGGGACGCCAGCAACAGCATGCCCGAACGCGCCAACGGTTTCATTTCTCCGGGCTTGAGCACCCACTCACGCATGGTCATAGGGGCACCAAATATACGCTTGCCGTCGGGGTTACAGGGCGCGCAAGCATCAGCGACGCCCTCGACGGCGGACTATGACAGGCGGGCCGAGGGCACGCGCGGCTTCGCCGAGAGGGATGCTCGCTGCTGGAGTCCACGTTGCCAGGTGCGCAGCCGTCTCACCCAGCGCTGGGGCGTCACGCCGGTCTGGTCCGATTTCGCGGAGCGATTGCGGGTGAAGTGGCGGTCGCGTGCGTCGCTCATCCGGATTTGCAGCCGACGCGATGTCCACATAGCGAAGCGATCCTTCGTCCATTTCCCAGGTCACGGTGCACCTCCGCGGTCATGAACAGAGCCTAGCGCGACCCTGTGACATCGATGGATGGCGCCGCCAAGGACGTCATGGCCGCGACGCGTATTGCTTGACTAACCGGTGATGGCCACGTCGACCAGGGTCGGTTGCAGGACGCGGATGAGGTCTTGGGGGGCGAGGGCGATGAGGTAGCCGCGCTTGCCGCCGTTGAGGTAGATCTTGGGCAGGTGTGCGACGGTGGTTTGTAGATAGATCGGCATGGGCTTGCGCAGGCCGAAGGGCGATGTGCCGCCGACGAGGTAGCCGGAGTGGCGGTTGGCGGTGTCGGGCTTGCACGGCGAGATGGTCTTGCTGCCGACGAGGCGGGCGAGCTCTTTGGTGGAGACCTGGCGGTCGCCGTGCATGAGGACCACGAGTGGCGCACCGGTTTCGGTCTCCATGACCAGGGTCTTGATGACCGCGTGCTCGTCGACGCCGAGTGCGCGTGAGGAGACCTCGGTGCCGCCTTTTTCTTGATAGTCGTACGGATGATCGGTGAAGGCGACGGCGTGCTTGCGCAGCTCCCGGACGGCGGCAGTGACTGGCGTTTTGGTCATAGACGTTTACGAATCCACTCGCGAATAAACGGTAATTCTTCGTCCGGGTCGATGGTATGTGTCTTGGGATATTCTCGATATTCGAGGTGAAAACCGCCGCTTTTCAAGATGGCCATTTGGGCGCGCGTGGTCTCGACCGGCAGGACATCATCGTCGGTGCCGTGGGTAATGAGCCAGTCGGCTTGCATGACCGCGGGCGCGGCTTCGGCAGTGAGGCGCTTGGCGTCATGACAATATCCGCTGACACCGATATATCCACGTAAACGATGTCCATATCGGCCGCCGAATTCGAGCGTCATGAGACATCCCTGGGAAAAGCCGAATAAAAACGTATTCTCGGGGGCATATCCGAGGGTCTCGAGCTCGTCGAAAATGCGGGTCAACAAGGCCGAAGAGCGCGCGATCCCTGGACCCTGATCGGGCGGCAGATCGTACCAGCTATACCCGTCGTAGTAGGGGTCGGGCGCCTGCAAGAGCAGATAGCTGACTCCGTCGAGGCCGAGCTCGCGACCGAGCCATTCGAAACCGTAGGGGGAGTCGCCTCGGCCGTGCAGCACGACCATGAGGTAGCGGCCTTGGGACGGCTGCCAGAGATAGTCGGTGGCGGAGGTGAGCTTCACTTTTCTTCGACCAAGTAGCGATAAGCCTCACGCAGCGGACCGCCGCTGGACGAGAAATCGCCGGTGACGCTGACCTTGTCGCCTGTGTCGTCGGTGAAGTCGAAGCTGCCGTAGTGATTGTCGATGTCGTCGAGGCCGACGAACGTGACCAGCGCGCCTTTGACCAGACCCTGGATGGTCTCGAGAACGCGATAGCGGTGGCCGACGGCGATCTTGTCGACGGTGAGTGTCGTCAGCTCGACGATGAACGCCTTGGCGATCTGGTCGGCGAGGCTCTGGGTGAGCTCTTCGGTGCGGTCGATGTGGCCTGTCCAGCCGAGCGGGCCTTCGACGCCGGCCGTGAGATTCACCCGATTGTCGCCGCCGAAGAGCCGGGCTACGACAAAGTCGGCGCCGCCGTTGTTCCAGGTGATCCTGCATTCGATCGTGGATTCGTAGGAGCTGTCGCCCCGCGTGACCGTCGCATAGCGACCCTGTGGCGCCACCGTGCTCCAACCAAGCGCACTGCACAGCGTGTTGGCGGCAGCGCGGATCTGTTCGCTGAGCGCGACATGGCGCTCGTAGTGGGCGATCTGCCGCTCGACCGCAGCGACGGTCTTTTCACGCACCGACGGCAACAGGCCCCGATTCCTGACCGACAAGGTGGTCGCTTTGTCGCCCAGCCAGATCACCGCGCGTTGATCGAAAATGCCGACAGCAGCCGTCCCGCGATGGGGCGGATGCAGCCACATCTCCGACGGATCCACCGTGCCTGGAATGGACACGTCCCACACGTTGCCAAACTCACGGCCCAGGTGGTCGGCCAGATCGACGGCCAGCTCGGTCAGGCTGACGCGGTCGGGATGCTCGGCGAGCCAGGTCTTGCTCGCAACCGCAAGCTCGCCCAACAGCACCTCCGGCGTCTGCTCCGGAGTCCAGTCCCAGCTGACGACCTTGAGGATGCTGACGCGCACGAGGTGACCGTAATCCACGATCAAGACCGGCATCGCGCCCGACGGCATGACCACGGCCCAGGCCGCGCCGTGATCGGTGGGGATCACACGCGCTTCACCACCCACAGCGACGGCGACCGCGTCGACAAACCGTGTCACGACTGCAGAGCTCACTGCCACAGCATAGCCTACTGCTTGATGATCGTGCCCATCCGCTCGAGGTACGAGATGCGCTTGTCGCCGCAGACTGCGCCGTAGCTGGCGGCCTGAAGGAAGGTGCCTTGCTGCAGTTGTGAGACGTGAATCTGCGCTTCGTCGCAATTCAGGTCGAAGGCGGCGCGCTTGCGGATGGCCAAGGTGGTCTTCGATTCTTTGGACGTCGTTGTCGCGGTCTGCGACGACGACGACGCTGCCGGCGTCTGGTTCTCGGTGTGCGCGCATGCGCCGGCCAAGGCTACGCTCAGTGCTAGGGTCGCAATCTTCATCATGTCTCCTCAATAGAAAGAGACAGGCAGCACAGGATGTCGCAGAAAAACTTTCACGTAGCGCGGCTCATGGGTCGCACTGATCGGCGCCAGGGTGGAGACGGCCGACATGAGCTTTCATCGGGTGCAGCTGCGTGAGCGGGCCAAGATCAAACGGGTACTGCATCAGCTGTGGGCCGCATAACAGCGACTCGAACGCAGGTTCCAAACATGCGGCCGCATGCGTAGCGTCACATGAAGTTGGCTACTTGAAGATCGAGGCGCCCGGTGTTCGATAGCTGCCGTGCGGCGCGAGATCCGAGGGTCGTCGTTGGCTGGGCCATGTGGCTCTCCGTTGGGCGGTGAGACTAACAGCCTGTCAGCCAGAAAACTGGGGTTGACTGCATTCGGTGATCACGGTTATTGGGGCCCATGACCAAGATTCGGGATGAAGTCCTCGAGGCCAATGCCAAGTACGCCGAGGAATTCGGGGCACGCGGCAAGCTTCCGATCGTGCCGGCGCGCGGCATTGCCATCCTGACCTGTATGGATTCGCGCATCAACACCTTCGCGCTGCTCGGCCTTGCCGAGGGTGACGCGCATGTCATTCGCAACGCCGGCGGCCGCGCCAGCGACGACGCCATCCGGTCGCTGATCGTCTCCTACAAGCTCCTCGGCACCCGCGAGTGGTTGGTCATTCACCACACCAAATGCGGCCAGGAGCTCTTCACCGACGAGGTGATGCGCAATCTGCTCGCCTCCAGCCTCGAGACCGCCAGGTGGGACGGCAAACAATGGCAGGACACCGGCAAAGGACCCGGCTCCGTGGAAAGCGACTACATCGACTGGTTGACCATCCGCAACCTGAACGACAGCGTCAACAACGACGTACAACGCATCCGCAGACACCCCCTCGTCCCGGCATCGATCGCCATCCACGGCTTCATCTTCGACGTCGAAACCGGTCGCCTCTCCGAGGTCACGAAAACGCGGCCCTGAGAAGAAGTGGCCAGCCCTGACGTACATTGTGCTCGATGATCACCCCGCCCAAGAATCAGCCCACCTTCGAGCGGCGTGCTGACGCTGTCGGCGACCGCGACGGCGAATATCTGTCGATGCAGCGCGGCCAGTACAACGCTTGGCTGTATGTGGTGGTGGGATTCGTCTTTCAGATGGCGCTGTTTGGCCTGCTCTTTGGCAGCATTGCGGCGGGGCTGACCGGCCTCGTTTCCAATGATCGCCACCTGCCTGAAGCAATCATGGCGACCGTGGCGCTGCTCGTCGGTCCCGTCGCTGCAACGCTGGTGTTTTGGAATCGCTGGAAGTGTATCGAGGCAGTCTCGAGCCGCTATTGCTCCGGCATCATGAATCTGTCGCTGGCCTATGTGCCCATCGTGGTCGTGGTCTATGCCAACTACCGCGGTGTGGGAAAGCTGCGTGGGCGGTAAGATGGGGCGGTGAAGCCCGTGGTCGATCTGCTGGCCGTCCTTGACTCGGCGGCACCTTGGCTTGATCAACGAGCGATCGGCGCCGACGGGCTCAAGGACCCATGACCAATCTGGCGCAGATTCTCATCGACGGACATCGGCTCTTGCCGTCGCTGTTGGCCGATCTTCGCGCGGCCGAGCGCAGCATCCACGTCTCGGTCTTTCTGTTCTTTCATGATCCCATCGGGGACGAGATCGCCGACGTGCTCATCCAGCGGGCCCGGGCTGGCGTCACCGTGCGCGTGCTCCTCAACCTCGAGAAGACCGCGCTCGGCGATCCGTTTTCCACCGGCGAGCACAGCATGTTCAAGCACGATCCCCGCGTACACCACGACCCGCTCGACGCCAAACCTCTGTGCGAGCGCATGACCCGCGCCGGCATCGCGGTGCACGACAACAACATCGACTATGACCGCGTCATCCACACCAAGAGCCCGCGCCTGCAATCCATCGCCGCCCAGATCCGCGGCGCCATCGATGTCGACGACATGCACATCGATCATCGCAAGATCATCATCGTCGACGGTGCAGTCGCCTATTGCGGCGGTGCCAACCTCGGGGCGCAATATCTCCATCATCGGCCGTTCGACCCCGCGCACGACTCACTCGACGAGGCCAAGGCCTGGCTCCGCGCCGGCGATCCGGAGCCGTGGTGGAAGTGGCACGACAGCCTCACCCGCTTCGAAGGCCCCATCGCCGCCGAGCTGGAAAAACACTTTCACGCCCGCTTCGTTCTCGACGGGGGCGCGGAGTACGAGCCCGAGCCGTACCAGCCCATCGCGCGCCGTGCCGGGCCCGAGGCGATGGCCATCGGCGACGTCCGCGTGGTTCACAACCAGCCGGACGATCAGCCCAACGAGATCTTCGAGCTCTATCTCGAGCAGATCGCCGCTGCGCGCCAATCGATCTTCATCGAGAATCCGTACCTTTACCACCCGGCCATCGTCGAGGCGCTCTGTGCCGCCAAGCGCGCCCGGCCCGAGGTCCGCGTCACGGTCATCGTCCCCGCCAGCCGTCACAACGACAACTCGTTGGGCCAGGACGCACAGGAATATCACTACGCCGCGCTAGTCGGCTGTGGCGTCGAGCTCTACGAATATCGAAACCACTTCAATCATTTCAAGCTGGCGGTCTTCGACGAACGCCGCAGCATTCACGGCTCGACCAACCTCAACTTCCGCAGCCTCGAGCGCGACCGCGACTTCGAGCTGGTGGTGCTGATCGACGACGCAGCGTTTGCTGAGGCCGTGCTGCGCGCCAGTCGCGATGTCGACCTCGATCGATCGGAGCGGATCACCCCGGCGCACCTGCGCGGCTGGGCCGGCTTTCTCCGTTGCTGGCGCAATCCGCTGACGCGTTTTATGGTGTGGCGGAAGATGCTTTGATCCCGTGCGTTACTGGGCAGGCTGTTGCGGAGCGAGCTGCGCGGGGTACGGGCTGAGCGGTTGCGGCTGCGCAGCAGGGTCGGGATAGGGCTGCATCGGCTGCGGCGGATAAGGCGCACCGTCGGGGAGTTGCTCTTGCTCGTCGCCCTGGCCCTCCTGTCCGTAAGGCACATCGGCGGGAGCAGCCGCCCAGTAGCCGGCCTGCCATTGCCAGGTGTTGTTCACCCAGGCCCATTGTGCGGCGATCCAGACCTGGCCCTGCGCCGGCGGCGCGGCCCAGGCACCGTCGGTCCAGGCATATTGGGTCCCGCCCCAGTTCCAGTAGCCGGGGATCCAAACGTATGGGGATCCATAATAGGCGCCGTAATATCCGCGACCATAGATGCCGTAGCCGAAGCGCGGCGCATAGGCGCCCCGATATCCGCCGTAGTAGCCGCCGCCGCGATAGACGCCGCCGTAACCACCGCCGACGTAGCCGCCGCGATAGCCACCGCCGACGTAGCCGCCGCGATAGCCACCGCCGACGTAGCCGCC
>Ga0123338_10001079_pt1 | contig 26750 bp, 24 predicted proteins | sample grotaG_FD_89793 | JGI IMG/M metagenome (GOLD analysis project Ga0123338, IMG submission 89793) | Glacier valley bacterial and archeal communities from Borup Fiord, Nunavut, Canada, to study Microbial Dark Matter (Phase II) -... | ecosystem: Environmental > Aquatic > Freshwater > Ice > Glacier ...
GAAGCCGGCCTCAGCCGACCAACGCCGCTGCGCCAGCTCAGACGTCTGAGCTGCGGCCATCATTGCAGCAGCGGCATCGGCGAGCGTTCGCACCACCGCCGATGTGTGACGATCGATCGCCGGTCGAGCGTCGAGCAATCGCCGGACCGTCGACGCGAAGCGCGCCGCGCCGGGATCGCGTTGACCGGGATCGACGACCAGTCCGATCGACCGCAACCACTGGCTCTTGGCGGCGACGACGTCGCAAGCGGGTTCTGTCAGCGGATTCCATCCGGTTGGGAGGTTCAGCCCCGGAATCGCCTCGACGTGCGCGGCGACAACCCTGGCGGCAACTTGCAGCTGCACCAGTTGAGTGGTGAGCGCCGGCACGTCCTTCGGATCGACGTCGGCGCGCAGTGCCGTCTGCAGGCGGTCGCGGGCGGCGAGCAGCCGCTTCTTGCGGCCGAAGAAGCTTGAGTCCGCTGCGGCTCTCGCCTGTGCGTCGATCTCGGTGATCGCCAGATCGAGCACCTGAGGTGTGACGGCGTCGAGACCGGGATGTGCAGTCGTGGCGAACGCTTGCATCTCGGCGACGACGTCGGCGACGGACTCTCGCCACCGTGATGTCCGCGTGGCGTCGAGTATCGCCAGGGTCACCGGTGGAGCACCGATGATCGCTGCGACGGCACCGAACTCGGTGGCCGTCTGAGCGGCATCGAGCACGTCGATCACCGACGGATCGGGGAGCACTGCGGCTGCCGCGTCGAAATCGCCGGCGAGCCGCACCAGCTCCTCGATGTCGATCGCCGTGGCGTTCTGCGGGTCGATGAACCCCCACGGATGGTCGGCACTCGGCCTCGCAAGATCCGCAGTGTCGGCCAGCGTCGACAGCTGTCGACGAACAATGTCGAACACTGTTGTGGCTGTTCCGTTCAACAGTGACAGGGGGACGGACATTGCCGGCGCACTGTCGCCGATCGCCAACGCCTTGGTGTGCGCCGTGTAGAAGGAAAGACCGGCGGCGTTCGGCTGGTGCAGGCGCTGCGCATACCTCGAGAGCTGTCGTCCTGACGAACGGACTATCTCCTGGTCTGCAGCGAGTCCGTCCCGGTCGACCTCGACGTGGTGTTCGAGCGCCTGACGAATCTGGCTGCGTACTGCAGCCGGCTTGCTCGATTTGTCGTGCAAGTCGAGCGAGAACGGACCCATACCGACGGCGTCCAGGCGGTTTCGGACGACGTCGAGCGCCGCTCGTTTCTCGGCAACGAACAGCACCCGCTTGCCCTCGGCGACCGCCCGGGTCAGCAGGTTGGTGATCGTCTGCGACTTGCCAGTCCCAGGAGGACCTTCGAGCACGAAGCTGCGTCCGACGACCGCCTCGGCGACGGCCGCCAACTGTGAGGCGTCAGCGGCCACGGGGCATTTCGCCGCAAGTTCGTCGAGGTCGGGCTCGCCATCAGTGCTCACGACCGGATCGATGTACGGATCATTCGGCTGCTCGACGAGATGTCGCAGCAGCGAGTTCTGCAACAGCGTTTCCCAGTGCTCGTCGAGATCCTTCCACAGGCGGAACTTGGCGAACTGGAGGATCGCCAGCGCAGCGGTGTCCTCGAGACGATATGGCAATCCATGGGCCACGAGCGCCTCGCGCATCGCCCGCATCGAGGCGTCGAGGTCGATCCCGGATCCGTCCTCCAGCGGCGTCGCCACCGCCGGTACCTCCAGCCCGTGTAGTTGGCGCAATCTCTCCAAGAGGCAGTAGTTCGGCGTGCTCGAACCGCTCTCGTCGAGCGTGATACGGAATGTGCCCTGCCTCGACGTCGATGTCAAACGGACAGGAACGAGGATCAACGGCGAACGCAGGTCCCTGTTGTCATGTCGCCACACCAGGAATCCGAGCGCGAGATAGAGGTTGTTGGCACCGGTCTCCTCGATGATCGTCTTCGCCTTGTAGGCGAGATTGCGAAGCCGAGTGTCGTAGGCAGCCTTGGTGACGTCGACGAAGACGGAGCGGCGCGCCGACAGCATGTCCGCCAGTTGATCCTGGGGGAGTGCGCTGCCGAAACGGATGCCGCGCTGCTGCTGGATCTCGGCGACTTGATCCGACGGCACCAGATTGATCGGCGTGCCTTCATTGACTGCGTCCTCCAGCGCCGCAAGTCGTCGCTCCGGAACGGCGATGGCGATGCTGGTGCGCTCCGAAAAATTGATCAACCGGTTGCGGTTGCTGAGGTCGAGCAAGGCGTTCTTCCATTGCTGCACCCTCGGGGGCGGGGGAAAAGGCGGGGCGCCGAGCACGGTCGGTGGGCCGCTCTGTGTGCCAGCCGGACCGCCTGCACGGACCAGCAGCGGATCGTCCGCCGAGGTACCGCCAGGCGCAGCCCAGTGTGTGGGCGCCGGTCGGTACTCGACGACGGTGGTACTGCCGTCAGCCAAACGCAGCCGAGCAGGAAGTGGGACGATGCCGTTCTTGCGTGCTCGCCACACGTCCGTCACGCCGACCACCCTGCTCAGATCGCCTGTGAGGTAATCGGCATACGGCCGCTGAAATGTGTCAGCAAACGAGATCGGGTGCTCGCTGACGACGACGGCGGTGGTCTCGACGAGCCTGATCTGCGCGAGATCGATGCGGTTGACGATGTCTGCGACTTCTGTCTGCACGACAGCGTCGAGGGCGAATTCGCAACGCCAGTAGCCGAGGAAGGCGTGCTCGTCGAGGATCCACAACAGCGGCCGGATCGCGGCCTGCTCCAGCGCAGCAGCCATCACGACGACCGTGTCGAGGCAGGTGCCGACCCGCCCGTCGAACACCTCATCCGGGGTGCGGATCTTCTGGCCGACGTCGGCCCAACTCGCCGGCGGATTGGCATAGCGGATCAGCCGATTCTGCATCGCCTGATAGATCGACTCGACGATCTGATCGACGCGTTGCGGACCTGCCTGATAGCCCTGCATCGATGGACTGCCTGTGCTCTGCTGCAGCAGGTCCGCAGCCTCACTGATCAGCGCCGTCACTGCCGGATGGTTCGGCATCACGAACGCTGCGAGTAGTTCCAGCGACAGCACGGTCGGGACGGCGAGCCACTGCTGGGCGGCGAGCAACCGCATGTCGGTGCGACTCCGGGCGAGAACGATCCCGTCGCTCTCCAATGTGACCTCGAATACCGCCGGTCGCTGCTCCTCGATCTGCAGCATCCCCGCCGGGTCGATCGAGAAGGCCACGTTCGTCAGCACCGTCGGCTGGTCGTCTTCGAGGTCGATCAGCAGGACCTGCGAAGCACCTACCGGGCCGGTTGCATCGACCAACACCATTCGCAGGGTCGCCGCACGGATAGCGATGCCGGGATTCACAACGGTGATCTTGTGCACCACGGGGATTCGGTTGTGTGCCATCGCATAGCTGAGAACCGAGCTCGCCTCGACCAGTAGGGCCGGCTGATGGCGGGCTGCGCCTTCGGATTCAGTCACCATTGGCAACACTCTTGCACGCCTCGCCCGGGATGGTCGGGAACAAACCGCTCGCGACGGAACGTCCAACCACCATGCATCGCTTCGTCAGCCGGCTCTCGTCCGTCCTCGTCACCGCCGTACTCGCCGTCGGCTGCGGCTCCTCCGTCGATCAGCGCTCCGCCTCGCCGACGCAACGTTCATCGCCCTCGTCGCCCACGACGACCGGGCCCACGACCACCGGGCCCACGACGACCGGGCCCACGACCACCGGGCCCACGACCACCGATCTGGTTAACGCCGTCGACCCCGCAGTGCTCGCACCCCTCCTGAATCGATTCTGGAGTGCGGAGGCGAACATCACCCTCGGGGGGTTGCAGCAGGTGCCGACCGGAACCGGCGCCGGGTTCTCGATCGCCGCTGACGGAACGATGATGATCAAGACAGGTTGCAATATGGGCTCGGCCCACGTCACGTTCGAGCGCGGCGATCAACTCGTTGTCGGACCGCTGACGTTGACGACGCTGCCGTGCTCGTCTACTGCGGGCAATGTCGAGACGACGATCGTCTTCATCCTCGGACAACGCAACAGCTGGGACATCGTCGACGGCAAGCTCAAACTGATTCCCCTCGGCATCACCGACGTCGGCCTCATCCTCTCCTGAGCCAGCCCCGGCGCAACCGCCGTGTCACCGTATATCGCAGCGTGTGCGAGATTCCGTGACTCGGGCCGAGTCCGCGGTATGACGGTTGCGGAGTCGCGGGTCGGGGTTTAGCGGGCAGGGGTCAGGGTTTGCTCGAGCAGACCTCGAGTTCCATGCCGTCCGGGTCGCGGAAGAACAGTGACCAATCCGATCCGAGTTGCTGAATCTCGCCGATATCGACACCTGCGGCGACCAGGCGTCCCCGGATCCTTTCCAGCGTGGCCCGTGAATCGACAGCGACGCCGTAGTGATCGATCGCCCCGCGGTGGCCCTGGCGAGTCTTGTCGCCGATGATCTCGTCGGCCGGCACCTCGAAGACATTGAGCGCAGCACCGCCGCCGAGATCGAGAATGATCATTCGCGGATGATCGGATCGCGCATCCATCTCGAAGGTGATCTCCGCTTCGAAAACCTCCCGGTAGAAGGCGACGAGACGGTCGAGGTCCGTCGTGAGCGTTGCGACGTGATTGAAACCAGTGCTGAGCGGCATCGGCACAGTCTCACAGACCCAATCGACGTGCAATCACGCATTCGGAACTGCAACGATGGGAGGGTGGAGTCGACCCGCGTGGACAAATGGCTGTGGTCGATCCGCCTGTTCAAGACTCGCTCCGACGCCACCGACGCCTGCCACGGCGGACACGTCGAAGTCAATGGCAGCCAGGCAAAGGCCGCCCACTCTGTGCGGGTCGGAGATCGCGTCACAGCACGTATCCACGGACTCGAGCGCGATGTCGAGGTCGCCAGGATCATCGAAAAGCGAGTCGGTGCGTCGGTCGCTGCCGATTGCTTCGTCGACCACAGCCCACCGCCGCCGGAGCGCGAAGCATTTCTCCAGCCGTTCTTCCGAGATCCCGGCGCCGGCAGGCCGACGAAGCGGGATCGGCGCCAACTCGACCAATTCCGCCATCGCTAGATGCCGCTGACCGTTGCCAGACGGTGCCACACGCCGCCAGACGGTGCCACACGCCGCCAGACGGTGCCACGCGCCGCCAGACGGGGCTGACGCGTGTTGTTGCACACCAATGTGCCACCGTGCGGCCGCTGCGGCGAAGATGGAGTGATGGAACTCGACACGACAATCGTCGAGCGAGTCGCAGCGTTGTCGGGATCGATGATCTCGCATGGGTTGGCGCGCGGATCGATGATCGCCGTGGCGATCGCCGACGGAGTCGGCGTCGGGTTCGCAACCGACGATCGCCAGTGGGCCATGCACGCTGCGCAACCGGCCGAGGTCGTACGGGCGATCGAGTCTGCGCTGCGCCCGCGTTGGATTTGGTGGAACAACGAGACTGCATCTGTCCTGATCCGCGCCGGTCTACGGGTGGCTACGTGCTGGGACGTCGCCGCAGTCCATCGGGTGTTGTTCGGCGGCTGGCGAGCCGAACCGGCAATGGCGTGGGCAGCGTTGCACGGTCTTGGCGCCGATGCCATCCCTGGTATGGGCCAACTCGATCTGCTCACCGGGAGCGGCGACGACGGAACCGACTTCGACGACCCTGTCCGCCCTGACCGACATCTGCGGCCAGAATGGGTGAGCGGATTGTGGTCAACCAGCCCGGAGCGACTGGCCCGGTGGGCAACTGTGGCTGTCACTGCGTGCGATCTGCAGCGCACCCGGCTCGCAGAACTCGAAGTCGGCGGCGACCCGGCGGCGACCGCCCGTTCGGAGTCTGCAGCGGAGTTGCTGTGTGCTGAACTGCAGATCGACGGCCTGCCCATCGACGTGGCAGTCGCTGAAAGCATCATCGGTGCTGCGGCCGGGGAACGTCCTGGAAGCGAAAAGGAGGCGGCGCAACAGCGCGCGTCTCGTGATGCGGCCGTACTCGAACACGCACCGCTCGGCGGTGACCGAGACCTGCGAAACCCGGCCCATGTCAAGGCGCTGCTCGGTCGCGTCGGCATCGATGTGACAAGTACCCGTGCATGGCGGCTTGAGCCGTTCAGGGAGGCAAATCCGTTCGTCGACGCGTTGCTCACATGGCGCAAGGCCGAGCGAATCTCGACCACCTACGGTTATGCCTGGCTCGCCTCGCATGTCGGTAGCGACGGCAAGCTCCGCGGTGCATGGACTGGTTGTGACGGTGCCGCAGGACGGATGACCGCCCTGGCCGGACTACATAACCTCCCGGCGGAAATGCGCCCGGCGATCGTCGCCGAACCCGGCCACGTCTTCGTCAGGGCGGACCTCGGACAGATCGAGCCACGCGTGCTCGCAGCGGTATCCGGTGACCCGGCGCTCGCCAACGCAACCGCTGCCGACGACCTCTACGCTCCCATCGCCAAGCGCCTTGGTGTCGAGCGACCGATCGCCAAGGTTGCGGTGCTTGCAGCCATGTACGGCCAGACGTCTGGTGCTGCCGGGCAGGCACTGCGCGGTCTCGAGGCCGCATACCCGGTGGCGATGCGCTACCTCTGCGACGCTGACGAATCGGGCCAAGCCGGTACGGACATCAGAACGTTCGGCGGCAGATTGATCCGCATGTCTCAGACCACAGACGGCACGGAGTCACCCAGTGCTGTTGCCGGGCGCGGCCGCTTCGCCCGCAATGCCGTCGTCCAAGGCGCCGCTGCGGAGCTCTTCAAGGCGTGGGCCGTCATCGTGCGGGCCCGCATTGCCTGGACGGGGGCAATCATCGTCCTCTGCCTGCACGACGAACTGCTCGTCCACGTGCCGGCAGAACACGGCTCGACGGTCGCTCGGCTGCTCGACGATTGTCTGCAGGAGGCGTCGCAGCGCTGGGCGCCGGCCGGAAACGTTCGCTTCGTCGCCGACACCGGCATCATTCAACGCTGGTCGGATGCGAAGCCGTGACGAGGGGACATGACGAGCTGGTCCTGCGGCTGCACACCACCGGCCAATGACCCGACGACCGACGCGGGCCGAACTGCTGACCTTCGAAGGTGCCGTCGTGGACGATCTCATCGGTGCCGACGTCAAACTCCTCTTCGTCGGAATCAATCCGGGACTGTGGACGGCGGCGGTGAACGCTCATTTCGCCCGGCCCGGCAACCGCTTCTGGCCCGCCTTGTTCCAAGGCGGAATCGTCCCCAGGTTGATCGACGCCAGTGCCGGGATGAGCGCCGATGACACCCTGCTGTTGAAGCAGGCGGGTATCGGTATCACCAACCTCGTGCCGTTTGCGTCAGCCCGTGCGGACGAGTTGACAAGGGCGCAGTTGCTCGCCGGCGGACAGCGATTGCGGGAGCTCGTCGCCGAGGTCCATCCGCGCGTGGTCGCCATGCTCGGTTTGACGGCCTACCGCCAGGCGTTCGACCGCCGGGCGACACAGCAGGGTCGACAAGAAAACGACCTCGAAGGATCTGAGCTCTGGGTCTTGGCGAATCCCAGCGGTCTCAACGCCCACGAGACTGCAGCGACTTTGGCAACGGCCTATCGCGGCGCTGCGGTTGCCGCTGGAATCGCCGTCAGCGGCGTCATCGACGAGCAGCACGGTGTGACGGGACCGCGCTGACGGTACTGCCGCCGGTGAGACCGGATTGCCATGCAGCACTCAGGACAGACAGAATCGGATCGGACAACATCGACGGCGTCAGGACCCATCATGCGCTTTGGTATCAAAACTGCACCCCAGAATTCGACGTGGCACGAGATGCTCGCCGTATGGCGTGAAGCGGACGACATCGAGATCTTCGAATCTGCCTGGAACTTCGACCACTTCTATCCGATCTTCTCCGATCCGACCGGCCCATGTCTCGAGGCGTGGACGATGCTCGCAGCGATGGCCACCGAAACGAAGCGGCTACGACTGGGTTGCCAGGTCTCCGGCATGATCTACCGCCACCCTGCAGTACTGGCGAACATGGCAGCGACGATCGACGTGATTTCCGGTGGCCGGCTGATCGTCGGTGTCGGTGCAGGATGGAACCAGGAGGAATGCACGGCGTACGGTATCGACCTACCACCGTTGAAGGAACGCTTCGACCGGTTCGATGAGGGGGTCGAGGCCATCGTCGGGCTGCTGTCGAACACCACCACGAATCTCGACGGACGCTACGTCAAGCTCACCGAGGCGCGCTGCGAACCGAAGCCGGTGCAGCGCCCGCACCCACCGATCGCCATCGGCGGAACCGGCCCGACGCGTACCCTGCTGACGACAGCACGGTTCGCCCAACACTGGAACAGCATCGTCGCTTCGCCGGCGAAATGGCGTGAGTCGCGCGACATCCTCGACGCCCACTGCACCGATATCGGAAGGGATCCACGTGAGATCGAGGCGTCGGTCAACATCATCTACGAACCCTCGCTTGGGGTCGATGCCTACGTCGAGCAGGCAGCGGCATATTTCGCTGCCGGGGTCGACATCGTCATCGTCAACCTGCGGCCGCCACTCGACCCATCAGTGCTCGCTCCGCTCGCCAATGCACTTGCGGCATCGCGCTGACCGCACGGCCGACAAGTGCGGCGCTCAGTCGCTGATGAATCTGGCATCGTTCTCCCAATTCGAGGCAGCAGCCCCGCCTGACGTGCCGTACAGTTCCTAGCAGACGAGTGGATGGAGTTCGAGATGGCAAACAAGGAACAACCGCAGAAGAAGACGGCGATGAAGCAGGGCAAGTCATTGAAGGAGAAGCGTTCCGACAAGGCAGCCAAGAAAGAGTCGAAGGGCGGCTACTCCGGCAAGTAGGCATCCGCAAAATACAAGCCACCTAGGCTGAACGGATGGACCCTGCAGACAGCCCCATCCTGCAAACCGTTGCGCTGGAATCTCGATGGCCGACGCTCGACCCGTTCCTGTTCTGCGTCCATCACCACGACGCTTACCCGAACGGCAACGAGCAGCTCGGTCCGGCGACATCGCTCGCCGGCCATGAACCCGGGTCCGACTTCGCTGGGATCGACGGTTGGCGGATGTACCACGGCACTTCCGTCCCGGGATTTCCTCAGCATCCTCATCGCGGCTTCGAGACCGTGACCTACGTCCGCAACGGCGTCGTCGATCATTCGGATTCGCTCGGGGCCACTGCGAGGTTCGGCCGTGGCGATACTCAGTGGTTGACGGCTGGCAGAGGGATCGTCCATTGCGAAATGTTCCCGTTGCTGGACGCCGACCGCCCGAACCCACTCGAACTCTTCCAAATCTGGCTCAACCTGGCACCCGCCGACAAGTTCGCCGAACCGCATTTCACGATGCTGTGGGACGGTGAGACGCCCCGCCTCGTGCATGTCGACGATGCCGGCCTGACGACGGAAGTCACAGTGATCGCCGGGGCACTGGCCGGTGTGACACCGGCGTCGCCACCACCGAATTCGTGGGCCCGGAACCCGCACGCCGACCTGGCGACCTGGCACCTGCGCTTCGACCCAGGTGCACGTTGGACGATGCCGGCAGCGCTCCACGAGGACACTGTCCGGTCGCTCTACGCCTTTGTCGGCGGTTCGCTCTTCGCCGACAATTTCAAGATCGGCTCCAACACCGGTGCCGTTCTGCGATGCGACCGCGCTGTCGAGCTCTCCAGCCCGAACGGCGGCGAATGTCTGGTGCTCCAAGGTGTTCCGATCGGACAACCGGTCGCCCAGTACGGGCCGTTCGTGATGAACACCGCCGAGCAGATTTCCGAGGCCTTCCACGACTATCAGCGGACAGAATTCGGTGGTTGGCCGTGGTCGAGCGACGAGCCGGTTCACAGTCGCCGGCAGGAGCGATTTGCCAGACACCCGGACGGCAGGATCGAGCGCCCGTCGACAGCGCGCCCCGTCTGACGTTTCGGCGAGCGCATGGATGGGTACATACATGGCGTACCCGGACACAAGGATCTCACCATGACATTGACCGATACCGTTTCTTCCATTGCTCACGACGCCGCTCAGACGGCAACTGAGTTCGGCAAGCAGGCAGTCGTACTCGGACGCTCCGCCGCCGAGGCGGCCGCCGACGTCGCCAATTCCGCAGCGACGGGCGCCCAGCATCTCGTTCACACCGTCAGCCAGAAGGTCCCGACCGTGACAATCAAGCCCAAGAGGTCGGCGCCGTGGGGACTGATCGTCGGTGTGGCGATCCTCGGTGTTGTCGCTGCGGTGTTCATGAAGTCGAAGAACAAGCCGTCGAAATCGGCTGGTAGCGACACCGTGAAGGGTGCGGCCGACAGCGGTCCGGTCTCGATTCGTAAAACCGCGTGATACGACGCAACCGCGTGATATGACGCAACCGGCTACGCGCCTGCCCTACGGTTGGCCCGGCAGCAGCCGAATGAACAGGCCTTCGGCATCGCTCACCAGTTGATCTCCATCGGTGATGCGTGCCGTCGACCACGTCTTTCGCCCGTCGACGCGTTCGATCGCGACGTCGAACCGCATCGGACGCTCAAGCAGCGCGACGCTGCGATAGTTGACGTGTAGATACGCCGTGCGGGAAACACCGTTCCCTCTGGTGCTGACGAGGTGACCCATGACGTCGTCGAACAACAACGCAAGCGTGCCGCCGTGTGCCGCCCCGTTGCCGCCGAGATGGAAGCGTGTGAAGGTCACAGAACCTCTCACCGAGGTGTCGGTCCCGTGATCGACGCAGAACCGCGGAAACAGCGCGCTGCCGCGGCCTGGTAGGTCGCTGCGCGCCCCGGCGGGTGCACGGCGCTCTTCGACCTGGAACTCGCCGAGCAGCGCGGCGATCCGTTCGATCTGTGCAGCAACCTCGACCGTTCGGTCCGCTGGCAGACAGGCACCGGTGAAACGGTCCTGGAGCAGCTGCACCGCCTCTGCCAAGCGCGAAAAGTCGGGTCCCCCGACGTTCGGATCAACGTCCCGGGCGTGCCACAGGTCTGGGATCTCGATCGGAGCGTCGTCGGCACGTTCCAACGGAGACGGGGGAGTTGCTGGCTGGTCCGGCATTTAAGGAGACAGTATCGAACGACCGCCGTATGCCAGCGACGATGTGGCGCACGACCATTAGCGTGTCGGCGATGAGCGAGCGCCCGAACATGCACCAGGTTCCGAGTTCCGATACCAGTGACGCCGCGACCGGCGGCGGCTCAGCGCCGGTTCGCGAGCCGAGTCACGCTGAACGCTGCCGCACCCTGGTCGCTTCGGCATCGCGCGGTGCGCTGTCGACGTTGACGACGGACCCGGCCGGGTACCCGTACGGCTCTGTCGCCAGCTATGCGATCGACGAATGCGGCAATCCACTGTTCTTCATCAGCCTGATGGCCGAACACACGCAGAACATGATGCACGATCCACGCGGCAGCCTGCTCGTCGCCGAGCCGGTCCCTGAAGGCGCTGACCCCCTTGCCAGTGGGCGGGCCACGCTGATCGGCGACCTCATCGCTGTCGCCGACGCAGACCGGGCGTCGGTGCGCGACCGCTACCTCGCAGCGAACCCGTCCTCGGCGTACTACATCGATTTCGGCGACTTCGTCTTCTATCGCCTGGTGGTCAAAGCGATCCGTTACGTCGGGGGATATGGAAGGATGAGCTGGGTCGACGACGTGGCGTATGCAGCGGCCGAGGCCGATCCGCTCGCCGGCGAAGCTGCCGGCATCATCGAGCACATGAACGCGGACCACACCGAAGCGCAGATGCTCTTCTGCCGGTACTTCGGCGGGTTCCCGGAAACCGTCTCGGCAACGATGTCTGCTGTCGACCGATATGGATTCGAAATGATCGCCGTCAGTCCGACTGGACGCAATGCAGTTCGACTGGGTTTCGCCGAGCCGTGCACCACTGGGCTACAAGTGCGCCAAGCGCTCGTGGCAGTGGTAGGAGATGCTCGTCGGCGCGAAGCTGCCGCACCCGTCTGAGCGGCCTTCGAGTCTGACCGACCCCCCCCCCCGAGTCTGACCGGCCTCGAGTCTGACCGGCCTCGAGTCTGACCGGCCCCCCGAGTCTGACCGGCCTCGAGTCTGATCAGCGTCCGAGTCTCAGCTATTGCGCATTCTCCGGCATCGGCACGGGCTGCGACTCGACGGCTCCCGCCGGGTGGACGAGCGTCAGGGCGATCGCCGTTACCACCGTGATGGCGAAGCACGTATAGGTGAGCACGGCAAATCCATGGCGTGACTTGTCACCGAGTACCGCCAGCCCGATCAGCGATGGTGCGAGCGTGGCGACGGCCTGCTGACAGGCCAGTGCGACTGAAGCCGAACCGCGTTGCAAGGCCGCTGCGAACGAGGCAATGCCGATCACAGCGAACGGAACGATGGCGATGACGAGCGGGCGGGTGATGAGGTGGACGAACGAGTGGTGGCGATTGTGAACAGCCCTGACGCACAATGCCATGCCGCCATCTGCAAGGCCCGAGACTGCACCGAGAAATGCGCTACTGCGGGGCCCGTGACGTTTCGCAGCCCAGACACCGAGCGCTGCGACGGCCACCACATTGATCCAGACGAGGAGGACGAACGTGCGACTGACTCGTTCGGTGTCACCCGGGGCTGCCGAGAAGGCGAGCCCCACCAACGCCAACGCCAACCCTGACAGCATCCACCCCTGGACACGTGATGGGCGATGATGGGTGGTCGCCCAGGTGATGAGCACAATGACACCGATACTGCTGGCGGCGATCGCCTGGACGGCGAAAAGCGGCAGGCTCCGCAACGCCTGCAGTGAACAGAACCATGCCACGACACCGAGCGCCATGCCGGCGATGTACGACCGGCTCGTCGTCACCTTCAGCAGGCTGGAACCCTGGTCGGCGGCGGTGACGGGCACCTGCTTCGCTGCTCGGTCCTGCAGGACGGCACCGTACCCGTAGCCGAGCGCGGTGGCAAAGGCTGCGATGTAAGCGAGGGCCACACCAAGACTGTATTCGTTTCCGGGGCGTCCACGGGCTCACCGATGCACAAGTATCCCTGCTGGCGTACGATCAGCGACATGTCTGACACTGCTTCGATCAACGACTTCAATACCCGCATCATCAGCGAGTTCCGCGCGAACGGTGGCAAGGTCGGCCCGCCGTTCGAAGGTGCTCCACTGCTGCTGTTGACGACCACCGGTGCCAAGTCCGATGAACGGCGCACCTGTCCCGTCGTCTATTCGACCGATGGCGACCGGCTCGTCATCATCGCTTCCAAAGCCGGGGCGCCGAACAATCCGGCGTGGTACCACAACCTCGTTGCCAACCCGACGGTCACGCTCGAGGTCGGGACCGAGCAGTTCGAGGCGGTTGCTGCGGTTGCCAAGGAAGCCGAGCGCCGCCGGTTGTTCGATGCACAGGCAGAAGCGATGCCAGGGTTCAAGGAGTACGAAGAAAAGACGACCAGGGTGATCCCGGTCATCGTCCTCACACGCTCTTGAACGTCTCCGGCCGTCCAGTGCCCCGAGAATGGCTCCCCAGTCCGTCTGCGTCGACGTCGACGGAGGTTCCTGTCATCGACCTCAGCGGGCCGGCATACGAGGTCGGCGCGGCGATCGATGTGGCGGCATCGGAGTTCGGCTTCTTCCAGATCGTCGGCCATCAGCTCGATCCTGTAGTGGAAACAGCAGCCTGGTCATCTGCCCGAGCGTTCTTCGCGCTCTCGCTCGACGACAAACTCGCTGCCTCGATTCCGCCAGGGAACGCCTACGGATACGCTCCGTTCCGCGCTGAACGGCTTGCCGCAAGCCTTGGTGTGATGACGCCACCTGACCTCAAGGAGACGTTTTCCGCAGGCCCGTTCGGCCGCACCGGAGTCCAGTCCGCCGACCCGGCTGCGGCGTTCGTCTACTCAGCGACACCCTGGCCAGCGGCACTCCCGTCGATGCCGGTGGCCTGGCATGCCTATTACACAGCAATGACCGAATTGACCGCCAGAATCATGAGCCTGATGGCAGTCGGGCTCGGACTCGCGGATTCCTTCTTCGAACCGTTCATCGACCGCCATACGGCTGCGCTCCGGGCACTGCACTATCCGGACCTCGGCGGCTCAGCGCCTGAACCCGGTCAGCTGCGCGCCGGCGCACACACCGACTACGGCACGCTCACGCTCCTGCGCCAGGACGACGCTCCCGGAGGTCTGCAGGTCCGCGGCGCCGACGATCAGTGGCACGAGGTCCGCTCGACGCCAGGCGCCTACGTCGTGAACGTCGGCGACACCCTTGCCCGCTGGACCAACGACCGCTGGCGCAGCACCCTGCACCGGGTCGTCACGCCGCCCTCGAATATCGGGGCAGACTGCACCCGCCGCTCGTTGGCCTTCTTCCACAACGCCAACTGGGACGCCGTCATCGAATGCCTTCCGACCTGCCTCGCAGCCGGCGCCGAGCCGAAGTACGCGCCGGTTACCGCCGGTCGGCACCTGATGGACAAGTTCCGCAAAGCGCAATCCTGAACAGCGACTCGGCCGGCGTCACGGTTACAGGTGGATCGGCAGACTTGTCACGGCGGTGTTCGCACGGAAGAGCAGCCGCGCCTTCAATGCAAGTGCACTTTGGTTGTGCAACGCCTGCGCCCACCAGTGATGAACGACGAGTTCCGGAATCAAGACGGTGATGAGATCGTTGTCGTACAGCCGGTCGAGTTCATCGAGATAGTCGAGGATCGGCCCTGCGAGATCGCGATACGGCGATTCGATGATCTCGAGGGTGATACCGCAACCGAGTGCGGCCCAGGCTGCGGCGGTTTCGTTGCGCTCTTCTGGATCGTTGATCACTTTCACCGCCACGACGTGATCAGGTTTCATCGCCTGTGCGTAGCCGATGGCCTGGGCGACGGCCGGAGTAATCCGCCCGATCGGCAGGACGACGGTGTGGTGCACCACGGGAATGGCCAGCGGACTGACCGCATCCATGGTCCGCTGTACACGGTCGTAGTGGCGTTTGATCCCGGCGAACACGAACACGATCAGCGGGATCACGACGGTCGGCACCCAGGCGCCCTCGGTGAATTTTGAAACGACGACGATGCACAAGACGACAAAGCAGGCGGCAGCCCCGATGCCGTTGATGACGATGTTGTAGTGCCAGCGCGGCTCACGGCGGCGCAGATGATGGATCACCATGCCGCTCTGGGACAACGTGAAGGCGCTGAAGAGCCCGACAGCGAAGAGCGGAACGAGTTTGGTGACGTTGCCGCTGAAACCGATCAGGAGACCCGCCGAAGCGAGTGACAGGGCGATGATGCCGTTGGAGTACACCAACCGATCACCACGGTTGGCGAGTTGGTGCGGCAGGAATCCGTCGTGGGCGATGATCGAACTGAGACGCGGGAAGTCGGCGAAGGAGGTGTTCGCCGACAGACACAGAATCGCCACGGTCGAGGCCTGCAGCAGGATGTAGCCGGGGTTGTGCGAGCTGGCGAACACGGCGCGACCCATCTGCGAGAGAATCGTCTCGGTCTCCGACAGCCGTGGTTTGAGGTGCCCGGCAAGGACGGCAATGCCGAAAAACAGGGACCCGAGAATCGTGCCTGTCCACATCAATGTGATCGACGCGTTTCTTGCCTCCGGTTTGCGGAACGTCGGCACACCGTTGGAAATCGCCTCGACGCCCGACAGGGCGATCGCACCAGACGCAAACGCACGGAGTAGGAGCAGCAGGGTGACCGCTTCGAGGGCTCCCTTCTGGCCGATCGGGTCACTCGGCGGGGCGATCGTTCCGAGATGGCCGAAGTACGTCCGGCCGAGACCGACACCGACCAGGAGCAGCATGGCGACGACGTAGCCGTACACCGGGCCGGCGAACAGCCGGCCAGACTCCTTCACGCCACGGAGGTTCGCCACGGTGATCAACGCCACCAGTACGAGCGACAGCGCCACAGGGTGACCACGTAGCCCTGACACTGCCGATGTGAGCGCGGCGACTCCGGCTGCCGCTGAGACGGCAACGTTGAGCGTGTAGTCGACGAGCAGGGAGGCGCCGGCGAAGAGCGCGGGCCTCGTGCCGAGGTTCTCCCTGCTGACGATATAGGAGCCGCCTCCGCCCGGATACGCGAAGATCGTCTGGCGGTAGCTGGCGACGACGATGACCAGCAGGACGACAACGATGATCGAGATCGGCAGGAGATAGCCGATCGCCGCCGCCCCGATCGCAGGGACAAGGACCTGGAGGATTTCCTCGGAAGCAAACGCCGTCGACGCAACGGCGTCCGAGGAGAACACCGCCAACCCGACGAGTTTGCCGAGCCGCTGATGACCGAGTTCACTCGAGGCGAGCGGCTTGCCGACCATCACCCGTTTGAACGTCGAAAAGACGTGTGCCATATCGCTTTCGCCCTCCCGCTGGGAGGAGGCTACTTGGTCGGGAGGTTCGCTATTTCTGCTTTGACGCCGGCAGAATCGCAGACGCTTGCCGGCTGGTTGTTGGTGATCGAACAGATTGTCGCCGAGAACTGGTTGGCAGAGCTGAGGATCGATTTTCCGACCGGTGTGTTCGGATCAGCGGCATTGACGGCGATCTCGGTCTGGGACAACTTGCTGAGGATGGCGTAATTGTCGGTACTGGAAATTGCGTACTTGCCGCCGACATCGATGAACGGGAACGAGGCCTGTCCGTTGATCGCCAGCCACAGTTTCTGCTGAGCGTCTGTCGGCGTCTGGATGACGTTGCGGTTGACATCGAGGTTCTCGATCGGGGTGAACGTCAGGTACTGGCTCGTGTACTTGACGCTCCGGAACGTCAGCGTCGCGATATTGCCTTCGCTGGCAGCCGAACGCGTCAGGCCGAGACCGGTGAACGTGCCGAAGCGCGACAGTGCTGCGACCATCGACCATCGTTGGATTGCGCAGAACGGGCAGAACTCTCCGCCGATGTACAGCACCTCCGGCTTGCCGTCAGCGATGATTGCATCGCTGGTGATCTTCTTGAAGACGCTCGCCGCCTTTGTCGAGGCGACAGCATCGAACGTCGCCGGCTGAATCGATGTCATCGTGTTGACGACAGTCGTCTCTGCGCCGGCACTCAGCGTTGTCGCCGGGCCGGCCGTCTTGTCGCTGCCGCTCGACAGCACGATGATCAAGACGATCAATGCCAGCACGACGACCCCGGCTACGACGTAGATCGGCGTCTTCGACTGCTGCGGTGCCGAGATCACCCTGTTGGCCGGCTTCGATCCTGTCGGCAGCGGGGGGCTCGGCTTTTCGACCGGTTTCGACTTGGAGCGCTTCTTGTCAGCCATCGACTTCCTCGGGTTCAGCGCGCTCGACCGTGGCGGCAAGCGTCAACGTAATGATGAACAGCAAAGCTGTGAGATCCATGAACGGCAGCGAAACGAAGCCGAACTTCCAGACCTCACGGTTGTTGCAGGGATCGACCAAGTTACAGAAACCGTTCTGGTCGGGGAACGCCTGCAACTGCGTGTGGTAGGCAGCGACGACGACGCCGATGATCGCCATCGGCATGACGTATCTCCAGATTTTCGTGTCCTTCTTGATTGCGGCGATCAGCAGCACGACAGCGAACGGATACACGCAGACCCGCTGGAACCAGCACAGCGGGCAGGGATGCAGGTGCTGCACGAGCGAGTAGTACAGGCTGCCGGACATCGTCACCGCAGCGACGAACCAGGCGATCCAAAGGGATACCGGCTGCAGTTCGGCGAAGAACCTCGTTGTCACCGAGGCGTGCGTCAATCGTTGGACGATGGCGAGGATGACGATGATGCCCGTCGCCGTCGCGGCGCAGAGGCTGAGCACGGCGAAGAGCGTCGACATCCGTTCATACAGCATCGACGACCACCTCGTCCTGCTCGTCGTGCTCGTCGTGGTCCTGCTCGTCCTCAGCGGCGGTTTGCGCGGTGAACAGCAACAGTCCCAACAGCACGAAGCCGATCATCGCCATCAGTGGAAGAGACACGAAGCCGAATTTCCACACGATCCGCTGTGCGGCAGGATCGGAGAACTTCCCATCGGCAGGCTGCGACGTCAACGCCTGTAGTTGCGAGTTGTACGCAGCGAACACGCCGCCGACGACGACCGGCACGATCGTGTACTGCCAGATCTTGGCGTCCTTGCGAACGGCAGCGATCAGCAGCACGATGCTCAGCGGAACGACACAGATGCACTGATACCAGCCGAGCGTGTTCGGGAAGTACTTCCGTGGGAAATGAAAGTACTCGGCACCCAGCGCGTAGTACAGACTGCCGAAGGTCATCGCCGACGCCACCAGCCAGGCGAGCCACAGGGCGACCGGTTGTATCCGCTCGAAGATGTCGATGGCGGCACCGTCCGATTGCCTCCAACGAACGAGCGCAACGATCCCGAGGGCGACAACTGCCACGAGCGCCACGAGAGCAAGCACGGCGAAGGCAGAGGAAAGTCGGTCGATCCACATGCGACAGACAGGATCGCACCTCACGCGACGAATTCAGCGTCACCTGTGCGAATTCACAGCAAACCGAGCCACCTCTCCGCTGGTTCTGGCGGCGCATGGGCCTGAGGAGTTGCTGTTGCGGCCAGACTGGTCGACATGAACGTGCACGACGACCTGCAGAACAAGGCGAAACGGCATCTGTGGGGTCACTTCACCCAGCTTTCCAACTTCCGGCACGGCAACCTGCCGATCATCGACAGGGGAGAGGGTTGCTATGTCTACGACCTCGCCGGTCGGCGTTTCCTCGACGGATTGTCGGGCCTGTTCACCGTGCAGATCGGCCACGGACGCACCGAATTGGCGGAGGTCGCTGCTCGTCAGACCGAGAAGCTCGCCTACTTCCCGGTGTGGTCGTTCGGGACCGAGCCGACGATCGAGCTCGCTTCGCGCCTCGCCGAATTGGCGCCAGGTGATCTGAACAGGGTCTTCTTCACCGGCGGCGGCAGTGAAGCCGTCGAGTCGGCGTGGAAGCTCGCGAGGCAGTACTTCAAAGCCGTCGGGCAGCCGATGAAGACGAAGGTGCTGTCGAGGTACTACGCATACCATGGCACGACGATGGGTGCGCTGTCGATCACCGGGGTGCCAGGGATCAAGGCACCATTCGAACCGCTCGTGCCGGGCGCGATCAAAGTGCAGAACACCAACCGCTACCGCTGTATCGACTGTGGTCATCTCGGCGCATGCACCCTCGCCTGCGCCGACGACATCGAACAGCGCATCCTCATGGAGGGCCCCGAGACCGTCGCAGCCGTGTACCTCGAACCCGTACAGAACACCGGTGGGGCACTCGTCCCACCGCCTGGCTACTTCGTCAAGGTACGCGAGATCTGCGACCGGTATGACGTCCTGCTCGTCAGCGACGAGGTCATCTGCGCGTTCGGGCGTCTGGGCGAATGGTTCGGGTCGCAGCGATACGGCTACCAACCGGACATCATCACCTTTGCCAAAGGTGTGACCTCCGGCTATGCGCCGATGGGTGGGATGATCGTCTCCGACCGGCTCGCCGAGCCGTTCCTGCGAGGTGACGACCTGTTTCTCCACGGCATCACCTTCGGCGGCCATCCGGTGTCCAGCGCCGTCGCACTTGCCAACCTCGACATCATCGAGAACGAATCGATCCTGCAGCACGTGCGTGACAACGAATCAGTGTTCGACGACTACCTGCAGACGCTCGCCGACCTGCCGATCGTCGGCGACATCCGTGGCGAGGGCTATTTCCGCGTCATCGAACTGGTCCGCAACAAGGACACCCGCGAGACGTTCACCCCGCACGAATGCAATTCGATTCTCAAAGGCGTCATCAGCACGTCGATGTTCGATTCCGGGCTCATCTGCCGGGTCGACGACCGCGCCGACCCCGTGATCGTGCTGTCACCGCCGCTGATCGCCGGGGAGGAAGAGTTCGCCTTCATCGCCGACACGCTGGCGAGTGCGTTTCTCGCCGGTCACAATGCACTCGGCGCTCAGTCGTAGACGGAGAACAGCTCCTGCACGGCTTTGACCTGGCCGCCCGTCGTCGATGACATCACGGCGATCGGGGTGACGCCGGCGTCGTAGCTCTCCTCGAAGATCTCGGCGATCCGTTCACGTGGCCCGGACGCCGTGACGTCGTCGATCCATGCGTCGGTCATCAGCGCCTTGTGGTCGCGCTCTCCAGCGGAGATGGCGGCTTCGATGGCAACCATCTCCGCCTCCCAACCTGCCTCTTTCCAGTAGTTCCGGTAGTTCGGGAGCACGACGTAGGTACCCATCGTCCTGCGGTGCACAGCCCTGGCTGCATCGAGGTCGCTGTCGATGATCGTCGGGATCATGTTCAGCAGCGGGAAGGAGTCCGGACGCCGCCCCCCGAGCCTGGCGACCTGTTTCGGGAGGTTGCTCCTGGCGGCGTTGGCCCACAGCGCACCGGCAGCGACATCGATCGCCACGTTGAGCATCTTGTCGCGCAATGCCGCAAGCCAGATCGGTGGCAGTTCGCCGGAAAACCCCGTGCCGGCCCGGAGTGCCTCGACGTACTGGCGCATCTCGGCCAGCGGATGGTGCACGATGCTCAGCTCGGGGTCATCGCCGAAGCGGACGACCATCGGGGCATGACTGACGCCGAGGCCCAGGCGGAAGCGCCCGCCGGAAAGTTCGTGGATATGTGATGCCGTCGGTCCGAGTTCACGGGCCACGCTGAGGAAGGTCGGCTGGATCGCCGTGAAGAACGGGATCGACGACGTCGACGTGGCGAGCGACACCGCAAAGGCCATACTGCCGCCGACACTCGGACAAGCGATACCTGCATAGCCCCTGGCGTCCGCCTCAGCAGCCAGATCGAGAATCGCTTGGCGCTTACGCGGGACAGAAATGAGCGACAGCGCCGGGAGACGCTGGCCTGAGGCGGATGGAGACGACATGAGCCGACCGTAGTGGAGGTGAACGCTGACTACAGTGCTGGACATGGCACTGCCCGAGCGCGCCCTCCGCATCGGGATCGTCAGCCCGTACAGCCTCACCATTCCGGGTGGGGTCCAGGCCCAAGTGCTCGGCCTCGCCAGGGTGTTGCGTTCGATGGGCCATGAGGCACGGGTTCTCGGGCCATGCGACGGCCCGCCGCCGGCAACCTGGGTGACGCCGCTCGGAAACAGCATTCCGACCGCCGCCAACGGCTCCGTCGTGCCGCTGGCACCGGATTTCTCTGCCGCGCTCCGCACGATCAGAGCGCTCCGTGATGAGGACTTCGACGTGCTCCATCTTCACGAACCACTCGTGCCTGGCCCATCGATGACCTCGCTGGTCATGCATCCCGCCCCGATCGTGGCGACGTTCCACGCCGCCGGCGATTCGGCGTCGTATCGCCTGTTGAGCGGACCGCTGCGCAACATGATCGAGAACGTCACGGTCCGCTGTGTCGTCTCCAAGGACGCAGAGTCGCTGGTGCGCGGGTACCTCGGCGGGAAGTACGAAGTGCTCTACAACGGCGTCGAGATCGACCGCTACCGCAACGCCAAGTCGTTCAAGAGTGACGTTCCGGCCATCTTCTTCTGTGGCCGTCACGAGCCTCGCAAGGGCCTCGAGGTGCTGCTCAAGGCGCTCGCCCTGCTCCCTGCCGATATCGACTGCTGGGTCGCCTCCGACGGTCCACAAACGCAGGAACTCCGTATTCGCTATGCCGGAGATGCCCGTATCAAGTGGCTCGGGCGCCTGACAGACGAGGAGAAGATCGCCAGACTCCGCGGCGCAGCGGTCTTCTGCGCTCCATCGCTGATGGGGGAGTCGTTCGGCGTCGTGCTGATCGAGGCGATGGCCGCCGGCACGCCGGTCGTCGCCAGTTCGTTGGACGGCTACAAGAATGTGGCGACGAACGGCGTCGATTCACTGCTGGTTGCTCCGGGAGACCATGTGGCGCTCGCTGACGCGCTGCGGCGCGTGCTCGCCGACGACGCCTTGGCGGTCGACTTGATCCATGCCGGATCCGTCAGGGCCAACGTCTATTCGATGCGCGCGCTCGCCGAAAGGTACGTGCAGATCTACACGTCGGCGATCGAACAGTACGAGGCAGCAGAGGCAGAGAGTGACGTGTCATCCCGGCTGCGCACGAATCTCGCCCGTATACTGCATAGTGTCGCCGTCTCGGCGCGCTCGATGTGGCGTCACGGCGGACGAGCCACTAGGAGACCCTTTCGTCCATGATTGCACTGATCATCATCCTCGCCATCGTTGTCGTGCTCGCGCTCGTCACGGTCGTCGTCTACAACGGCTTGATTCGCAAGCGCAATCAGGTCGAGAACTCGTGGGCGCAGATCGACGTCCAGCTGAAACGCCGGCTCGACCTCATCCCCAACCTCGTCACCACCGTCAAGGGGGCCAGCGACTACGAGAAGACCACGCTCGAAGCCGTCATCCAGGCCCGGAATTCGGCGGTCGCTGCGCCGTCCACGCCCGGTGCCCAAGCAGCAGCTGATTCGCAGATCACCGGCGCACTGCGGCAATTCTTCGCCCTCTCGGAGGCCTACCCGGACCTCAAAGCCAACGCCGGGTACATCAATCTGCAGGAAGAGTTGAGCGACACCGAAGGCCGAGTTTCCTACGCCCGCCAGTTCTACAACGACGCCGTCACGGCCTACAACAACAAGCTCGACACCTTTCCGTCGGTATTCTTCGCGCGCATCTTGAAGTTCGGCCGGCGCGAATATTTCGAAGCGGACGCAGCCGCCCGGCAAGCCCCCACCGTCACGTTCTGACGCCTCGGTGACCCAACCAGCGGTCCGCGCCTCGTCGCGCGTGCCCACCTAGCCTGGGACAAACATGTACGAACTCATCGCGTCCAACAAGCGCCGAACCATCCTGCTGATCGCCGCCTTCATCGTGCTCGTCGCCCTGCTTGGCGCAGCTGTCGGCGTCCTCGTCGGCTACGGGCTCATCGGCACGATCGTTGCCCTCGTCATCTCCGGTTGTATCGCCTTTGCGTCGTACTGGAAAGCCGACGCTGTCGCCCTCGCCGTCAGCCGCGCCCACCCGGCCGACCCTAACGAGTACCGTCGTCTTCACAACCTCGTCGAGGGATTGTGCATCGCCAGCGGCCTCCCCAAGCCCCGTGTGTACATCATCGACGACCCAGCCCCCAACGCGTTCGCCACTGGACGCAATCCCCGCCATGCAGCCATCGCTGTCACGTCCGGGCTCCTGGAGAAGATGAACAGAGTCGAACTGGAAGGCGTGCTTGCCCATGAGCTTTCCCACATCCGCAACTACGACATCCTCGTTTCGACGATCGCCGTCACCCTCGTCGGTGGCGTGGCGATCGTCTCCGATGTCGTCATCCGCACGATGTGGTGGAACGGTGGCCGCCTTCGTCGCGACGGGGATCGCAGCGACAGCAGCAATCCACTGGCCTTTGTCGGCTTCGCCATGCTGATACTGGCACCGATCGCCTCGAAGCTGATGCAAGCAGCAATCAGCCGCAGTCGTGAGTCGCTCGCTGACGTTTCAGCGTGCCAGATGACCCGTTACCCACCAGGCTTGATCTCAGCTTTAGAGAAACTACAGGCGGATTCGACTATTACTCATTCGGCGTCGCGTGCTACGGCGCATCTGTGGATCGAACAACCGCTTCCCGGCGTGCACGACAAAGGTCGTCTCGGCAAGGTGAACCGCCTGTTCGACACCCACCCACCACTCGAAGAGCGAATTGCAACGCTCAGGGAGCTCTAGACCATTGATCAACGACAACGACCTCACGACCGCGCCATCCCATAGGTGCAATCTGTCCACTCAACCTGCAGGGGCCGGCGGAACAGGTTTCCATCTCCCGGTTTCGCGTCGCCAGTTGTTCGCCATCGCCGGCGGTGCAGCATTTCTGGGTGCCTGCGGCACTTCGACGTCCAAGGCGAAGTCGACCGGCAACTCGACGCCGACAACGACGGCATCGACCAGACCACTGACGACTGTCGGCACGGCGACGACGCCCGGCACGGCACCGCTCGACACAGCAGCGTCGACGTCACCCGGCACTGGTGGCGCTGCTGCGACGACAGCTGTCCCCACCGGGCCGATCCAGCCGTTGACCGGGTTGCCGGTCACTGGTGACCCTGCCGCACTGGCCCACGCGGCGATCGTTGTCAAGATCGACAACAATCCACTTGCCAGACCGCAGTTCGGCATCAACCAGACTGACATCGTCTTCGAAGAAATCGTCGAGATCGGGACTCGCTTCTTCACCATCTTCCACTCGCAGATCCCCGCCGAGGCCGGGCCCGTGAGGTCCGCACGCACCCAGGACGTCAACATGGTCACCGCCATGGACACACCACTGTTCATGTGGTCTGGCGGAAACCCCGGCGTGACCACAGCGATCCACGCTGCTCCACTGAAAGACCTCGGAGCCCCTTCGCAGCCGGGCCTGTACCACCGCGTCGCTGGCTATGCCGCCCCTCACGACCTCATCGGTAACCCGCAGCAGGCGCTCGCCCAGTTCGGTTCCGGTACCACGGCACCGAGCCCGATCTTCACGTACCGCGCCGTCGATGCCGCCCCGGCGAATGCTGTGGCAACGGGTGGTGTCGATCTGCTGATGTTGGGTTTTCCCTGCGAATGGCGATGGGATTCCGCCAAGCGCGTCTGGGTCCGTACGATCAGCGGGGCACCGCACAAGGATCACGACGGCGTGCAGATCAGCGTCGCCAACGTGATCGTCATGACGACGACCTACCTGCCCTCTCCCGTCGATGCTCGTTCGCCGGAGGCGCAGACCGTCGGCAACGGTGCTGCACTCGTCTTCACCGGCGGGATGCTCGTCAAGGGGACATGGGCACGCACCACTCCCACGGCCGAGTGGGATCTTCGTGATTCCACCGGCGCCGTGCTCGGTCTGGCACCCGGGCGCAGTTGGGTCGAATTGGCCAAAGACGGCGACGCCACCGTCAAGTAGGCCGTCACGTGAGCGAGGAGCTTCACAATATGAACGAAACCGAATATTCGGATGCGCACGACGACTCGAAGGCTGGGGCGCCATCCGCCTTCCAGGTCCCTGTGTCGAGGCGGCAACTGTTCGCCCTTGCCGGCGGAGCAGCGTTCTTGAGTGCTTGCGGGGCCTCGTCGAAAGCCAAGGCGAAGGTGACCCCGACGACGGTCAGCCCGTTGCAGACGATTGCTTCGACGGCAGCTCCGACGACGATTGCGGCGACAACTGCTGCGCCGACGACCGTTGTCGCAACAACTGCCGCACCTGACACCACATCGGTTGCGACGCCAGCACCCGACACGACGCCGGCGACGGCCACACCTGCAGTCGCAACGGTGCCTGGTCCGCCCGTACAACCGCTCACCGGGCTGGCGCTCACCGACCCGGCGCTGCTTGCCAAGGTCGCGCTCATCGTCAAAGTCTCCAACGACCCAGGCGCACGGCCGCAGACTGGTCTCAACAACGCTGACATCGTCTTCGAGTGTTGGGGGGCGGGCCCGACCCGCTTCGCAACGATCTGGCACAGTCAGGACCTCGATTTCGTCGGTCCGATCCGCTCGTGCCGTGAACAGGACGTCAACCTCGTCGGCGAGTTCAACCGGGCGGTGTTCGCCTGCTCCGGCGGCAATGCCGGCAACCTCAACCTCCTCCGCAAATCCGATCTGCTGCTGATCACCGAAGGCATGGGGCCAGGGTGGGAACTCGACCCGAAGAAGAGCCGGCCGCACAAGACCCACGCCAACACCGCACTGTTGCGATCCAACGCCAGCCCCGACCGCACCGGCCCGGCTCAGCAATACCATTATCGCAGCGTCGGCGAGGCGGCAACTGCAGGCGACCCGATGACCGGCTTCGATCTGGCGATCCAGCAGGTCCACGCCTCATGGCGCTACGACGCACCGTCCGACCAGTACCTGCGGTCGCAGGACGGCGGTCCGCACAGGCTCGCCGACGGCAAGCAGGTCACATCGGACAACGTCATCGTGCTGTGGCTCGACTACAACCCGAGCCACACCGACGGACGCTCGCCAGACGGCCAGACAACGGGCAGCGGAGACGCCTTCGTGTTCACCGGCGGACGGATGATCACCGGTTCGTGGAAGCGCGATGACCGCCTCAACCCATTCTCGATCCTTGACGCCTCCGGCAACGCGGTGCTGCTGAAGCCTGGCAGGACGTTCATCGAACTGCCGAACAGCGGCAAGGGCGCCTTCCCCGGCACCACCGACAACCTCACACCCGTCAATTGACGGTCGACACCAGGTAATCACCAACGAGTTCCCCCGACGTGACCAAACGCTCGCCGTAATCGGCGGGGCTGAGCGTGAATGACCCGGATACGATTGGGTCATGACTGAACAGGCTGGTTCCGAAAGGCGTGCGACTGGCACGTTCCCGGTGAAACGTGGACTCGCAGAAATGTTGAAGGGCGGCGTCATCATGGACGTCGTCACCCCGGAGCACGCCAAGATCGCCGAAGACGCTGGCGCGTGTGCAGTCATGGCGCTCGAGCGCGTGCCTGCCGACATCCGTCGTGACGGCGGTGTCGCCCGGATGAGCGACCCCGAGATGATCGACGGCATCCAGGCCGTCGTCAGCATCCCGGTGATGGCCAAGGCGCGTATCGGCCACTTCGTCGAAGCGCAGATCCTCGAAGCACTCGGCGTCGATTTCGTCGACGAGTCCGAGGTGTTGACACCGGCCGACGAGGCGCACCACATCGACAAATACGCCTTCAAGGTGCCGTTCGTCTGTGGTGCCACCAACCTCGGCGAAGCACTTCGGCGTATCAGCGAGGGTGCATGCATGATCCGCTCCAAAGGGGAAGCCGGCACGGGAAACATCGTCGAGGCCGTCCGTCACCTGCGTTCGATTCTCGGTGACATCCGCAAGCTGACGACCGCCGATTCCGCCGAGCAGTTCGAATGGGCCAAGC
>Ga0123338_10001080_pt1 | contig 26741 bp, 24 predicted proteins | sample grotaG_FD_89793 | JGI IMG/M metagenome (GOLD analysis project Ga0123338, IMG submission 89793) | Glacier valley bacterial and archeal communities from Borup Fiord, Nunavut, Canada, to study Microbial Dark Matter (Phase II) -... | ecosystem: Environmental > Aquatic > Freshwater > Ice > Glacier ...
GCAGGCGTGGGTTTAAACCGTGGTATCCAGTTTGGAAAGCAGGGTAGGGGATTCATGCGCATAAACATAGGTTGCCCACGTTCATTACTTCAGGAAGCTTTGCTAAGAATTCAAAAGGCCTTTCAGAAGTAAAAGTCATAAGAAATTTCCTTTTTTTTGAATTCCACCGCCTCAACAATTTTATTAACCTTTCCTGATTTATGAATAAGGTTAATAAGATTAAATTACTGTGTGTCTGCATCATCCTATTAATTCCCCACGGCTTTGGAATCCTAACATCAAAATAAATAACTTTGGTTATAGTCTCCATTTTTGATTCAAACTTCATTGCTCCAGAGAATTCAGAAAGTATTGAACTGGGTAGGGTATCATCTAATTATACCAGAAATAATCCATTAGTGATCGATGAGTAATGGGATAATAAGTAAATATATAGTAATCAATAAGCAGATTATAAGTTCAAATACTAATAATTTACTTATTATTTACTTATTACTTACTTATTATCCACTTATTATCTGATCTGTTTTGGATTACTAAACGCTTATTTTTAGATGAGAAAAATTTCAATGGAACAGGTAACGGGATAAAGCGTAAAAGGAAGATTTATCAAATTTAATGGGACCTGGTACAAAGGTTAATAAGATGGTGAAATATTACGATAATCATAACTGATAAACCATCCATGATTAGAACCAAACATCAAAACAAATAACTTTAAGTCTGTGATTGCTATAATTTTTGTAATATAGATAGGTTGTATATGTTTGATATATTGATTGATACAATTATTATACAAAATATAACAAAATAACACAACGTGAATTTTTAGTGGCATTAGATTTGGAGAAATAATGCCAGACTACCAGGCATGGGAGTGTCTGAAATTGAAACAGATGTACTTAAAATTCCCTTTTTACCCAATTAACAATGCTGGATTCTGAGATGTCATTCATACAGCGGAAGTGCTTTCTGGGGCATTTGTGGTAGCCAAGTTTCGAACAGGGGCGGCAGGAGAGTCCTTTAATCTCCAAAATCTCAGACCCTTTACCGGGCATGTAGGGTGACATGCCAAATTCAGGCACTGTATTTCCCCAAATTGATAGGATCTTCTTGTGGTAAGCTGCTGCGATGTGCATCAGGCCCGTATCATTTGAAATGACCAACCGGGCATTTTTTACCAGCGATGCCGATTGATTGATACGAAGTTTTCCTGTAAAATCCAGTACATTTCCTGTATTATATTTTAAAATGGTGGCCGCCAATGCCGTTTCATTTTTCCCTCCAATTAATATGTATGGGTAATTGCCCTTACTGATCAGTTGCCGGTATTTTTCAACCGGCACTTTTTTTGTCGTGTACGTTCCGGCTAGAACAATGGCTACATAACCATTTTGGAAGGTTTCGGGCAATTCTGTCATTAATATTTCATCTTCCGCAGGAATAAAATGATCAAGTCCTTTCCCATCATTTGTTACATTGAAAGGTTGTAAAGTTGCCAGGTTACGGTCGACAATGTGGACATCGGGCATACAATGAATCTTAAACCTTGTAAGCAAAAACTTGTTAATATTCAATTTGTTAAAACTGAATGATTTGGTTTTAAGTTCAAGTTTCACCCTTAAGCTTCGCAAGCTGTTGTGCAAATCGATGATGTAATCATATTTTTCAATTTTTAGCTTCCTGATAGTTTCCGGCAGCGAATCATCAAGTACGTGTATTTTATCGATGTAAGGACTGGCAATCAATAGATCAGCATTACGCTTTTTTGTAAGGTAATGGATTTCAGCCCCTGTAAATTGAATTTTCAGGCAACGTGCAACCGGTGATGTTAAAACAATATCACCGATAGAACTGAATCGTATTATAAGGAATTTAGTTTTCACAATAAAAAAAACCTAAAGTGAATGATTACTTCAGGGTTTAAATATAATCAGTTTATTGCATTGTTAGGCTAAATAGACTCGACAAGTACTATAATTTTGTTGTCTTTATTTTCAACAATGCCTCCATCCACCTCAAAGAAGAGTATTTGTCCGGTTTCTTCCACCACTTTTATCTTTCCCTTTTCTAAGGTTGAAATTATAGGAGCATGATTTTTAAGTATTTCAAAAGATCCGATACTTCCGGGTAATTGAACCAGTTTCACTTCTCCTGAATAGATTTTTTTATCGGGTGTAATAATTTCGAGGAACATAGGTTACAAATATTTCAAGTTTTAAATTTCAAGTTTCAAGTTTGAGGCTACTCCAAAAAGTTGAATCTTTCAAGTTTTCGGAGTAGGCTCAAGTTTCAAGTTAAAATTGCCATCGACATTGATTAAATGCCGGTAAGTAACTTTTCACCTTTTTCAATCGCCTGATCAATGGTTCCGACCAGGTTAAATGCTGCCTCGGGATATTGATCTACTTCTCCGTTCATAATCATGTTGAACCCTTTAATGGTATCTTCAATGGCAACCAGTTGTCCTTTGAGACCTGTAAACTGTTCGGCAACAAAGAATGGCTGAGACAAGAACCTCTGAACCCGTCGGGCGCGGTGTACAATTAGTTTATCCTCTTCTGAAAGTTCGTCCATTCCCAAAATGGCAATGATGTCCTGTAATTCTTTGTAACGTTGCAGGATCATTATAACACGTTGGGCACAATCATAATGCTCATCACCCACTACTTCGCGCGACAAGATTCTGGAACTGGAATCCAGGGGGTCAACTGCCGGATAAATACCCAATTCAGAGATTTTACGGCTTAAAACAGTGGTTGCATCAAGGTGGGCAAAGGTAGTAGCAGGGGCCGGATCTGTCAAGTCGTCTGCCGGAACATAAACAGCTTGTACAGAAGTGATTGAGCCATTTTTTGTGGAGGTGATGCGTTCCTGCATAATTCCCATTTCTGTTGCCAGCGTGGGCTGATATCCTACAGCCGATGGCATGCGGCCAAGCAATGCTGAAACTTCGGATCCGGCTTGTGTAAAACGGAAAACATTATCGACAAAAAACAGGATGTCTCTTCCTTTTCCTACGGTTCCGTCACCATCGCGTAAACTTTCGGCAATGGTCAATCCCGACAAGGCAACACGTGCACGTGCGCCGGGAGGTTCGTTCATCTGGCCAAAAACCAAAGCGAGTTTGGACTTTTTGAGCGCTTCCTGATCTACTTTCGTTAAGTCCCAGTTGCCTTCTTCCATGGATTTTTTAAATTCTTCACCATAGTTCACAATATCAGCCTCAATCATTTCGCGCAGCAAATCGTTTCCTTCACGTGTACGTTCACCAACACCTGCAAATACCGATAATCCGCTGTGGGCCAAGGCGATATTATTTATTAATTCCTGAATAAGTACGGTTTTACCCACACCGGCTCCACCAAATAATCCGATTTTACCACCCTTTGCATAGGGCTCAATCAAGTCAATTACTTTTATTCCTGTGATAAGCACTTCCGTTTCAGTGGTAAGATCTTCATAAAGAGGTGGTTCATTGTGAATGCTAAGACCGTCTTTAGGGAGCATTTCTAACCCGTCGACCGGGTTTCCGATCACATTCAGCAAACGGCCCAATGCAATGGCTCCATTTGGCATGGTAATGGGTTTGCCGGTGGCAATGACTTTCATTCCACGACGAAATCCATCTGTGGAATCCATGGCGATGGCACGCACAGTGTTCTCACCAATGTGTTGTTCACATTCAAGTACCAGGTTTTCCTGTCCTTCGCGTATAACCTCAAGGGCATCATATATTTGAGGAAGATGACCATCCTGCTGATCAAAGGTGATGTCGATAACAGGTCCGATCACCTGTACAATTTTTCCAATATTCTGGGCCATATTTTATGATTTATGCTTTAAAGTGGAAATTTAATAAAATTGAAGCAATCTTTCTCTGTGGCAGGAGAAAAAAAATATTTTTAATCAAATGTAACGTCTGAATATTCATACTAATGATCCCTTCTCATAATCATTTGTGCCAGTTGAAGCAATTCAGCTTTTGTTTCTTTAGCCATATCAATATTATTCCAACTATTAATAGCCGATTGATAAAAGCCTTCAATGCTATTTATAGTTATATTTTTTATATTAAGTTTATTGTAAATGAGGCTGACTGCCTTTATTTTTTCATCGGGATCGAAATCTTTTTTGTCAATCCAACCCAGAAGTTCCTCTTTTGTTTTGTGGTCTGATAATTCGAGTGCATTCAATAGCAGAAATGTTTTTTTGTTTGATACAATATCCCCGCCAATATTCTTTCCAAATTTTTTGTTGTCAGCAAAAACATCTAGCAAATCGTCTTGAAGTTGAAAGGCAATCCCCAGATCGAGACCAAAGACATACAACAGGCCTGCAATTCTTTCTGGGGCATTGGCGGCCAAAGCACCCATTTTCAGGCTACAAGCTAAAAGCACCGCTGTTTTTAGCCGGATCATGTTTAAATATTCAGGAATAGAAACATTGGTCATTGTTTCAAAATCCATATCTAATTGTTGGCCTTCGCATACTTCCAGGGCTGTTTGCGAAAATAGAGAAAGCATAGCCCTCAAATTTTTCGTTTCACTTTTTTGTAGATAATTGTATGCCATAATCGACATGGCATCTCCCGAGAGAATAGCAATATTTTTGGTGAATTTTTTATGAACTGTTGGTGAATTTCTACGCACATCGGCCTCATCCATAATATCATCATGGAGCAAGGTGAAATTGTGGAAAATCTCAATGGCAATAGCAGCAGGAATGGCTTTTTCAACGTTTTCGGTGAACAGGTTGCAAGCCAAAAGTGTCATTACCGGACGAAGTCTTTTGCCTTCCATGGCCAGGGTGTAGGCAATCGGTTCGTAAAGATTTTTGGGCCCTGTTTTATTTAACCTACTAATTTCACTTTGTATTTCTTGCGAAATAAGTTTTTGTAAGTCATTTATTGTATACATTGCTGTTATCAAACCAAGGAATTGTTAAATGAAAATAGTTAATATAAAATGATAAAAAGGGTAAAATAAATTAAAAGTTTAAATAAAAACAAAAGGTGTTATGTGTTTACATTCTGTTGTACAATAGCCTGTTAAGGAGCTCATCTTTAAATTTTGGAGACACCGGTAATTGTGTTTTATCAACCATTTCAATTACACCACCATCACTTTTCAGGTATCGGTTTACATTCCGAAGACTAATCAAATGCGAACGATGGATCCTGAAAAAACCGTGTGAAACCAGCATATTGTCGAATTCGAGCAAAGTACGGCTGATAAGTACTGATTTTCCATTGTAAAAGAAAATCCTTGAATAGTTTCGTTCTCCTTCACATCTGATGATATCTTTCACCTTTATAATCGAGAATCCATTTATCTCAGGCAGAGCGATGGTGGCATCTTCCTCGTTGAAATTGATCAGATTTTTTCTCAAAACTTCAATTTGTTGCTTTTCAAGCAATGTGGGAATCTCCTTAATGCGATTAAGTGTTGACCTTATATTTTCAATTAAAACAGGTTTAACAATGTAATCGAACGCTGAATATTTGAAAGCCGTAATGGCATAGTCGCTGTAAGAAGTGGTAAACACTATCTTGAAATTGACTTTGGGAAGTTGATCCAATAGGCGGAACCCTGTTCCATCAGGCATTTCAATATCTAAAAAAACCAAATCTGGAGCAAATTCCTTGATCAACGCTAATCCAGAGGTTACAGAATCTCCTTCACCCATAATTTCGACATCTTCAAAATTATGTTCCAGAATGTGTCTTAATCCTTTCCTGGCCAGTTGATTGTCATCAATAATTATTGTATGGTACATCTGTATTATGATTCGGATATTTTTTTTCTAAAAATAGTAAAATTCATTGGACTTGCGAAATTATTTTATCAATATAACTCACCTTACGCATGAAACATTAAAAAAGGAAAAAAGAGGAGGGAAGACCTAATTTTTTAGTGTTTAAATCTGATCTGGTTCCGCTGCTTTGGCATTTTGTCCCTTGACCATACCTCTTTTTTCTCTTCTTACTTTTCCTATTAACCATGACAAATAAGATTAACAGAAATGTACTGCAAAATCAAGGATTGTACAGGTTTTATTTGAAAAGACAAACCAGCGGAACCAGCGGAACCAAACACAATTTGGATACTAAATAACTGACCTTAATTATGAACCCTGATATTATTAACCTACGCTATTTGCCCCTTTGCATAACGTGAGAATATAATTTAAAACAGATGAACTATTTATTTTTTTTTTCTTTTACACAAAATAGCATTTTATTTGTTTATATAAATAAATTTGTAGTGAATAATAAAATTTTATATGGCCGCTATTCTTGTTATTGAAACATCCACCGAAGTATGTAGCATTGCTTTAACTATTGACGGATTATTGGTAGATTGTACGGAATCAAAAGAAGGCAAAACCCATGCGCAATTAGTAACTGTTTATGCTGAAGGATTGCTAAGCCGTAACAATATAAAGCCGGAAGATTTAGTGGCTGTTGCAGTAAGTAAAGGGCCTGGTTCATACACGGGTTTAAGAATTGGGGTTTCAACGGCAAAAGGAATTTGTTTTGCCCGTCATATTCCGCTTATTGCCATTGGTACTTTGGAAGCTATGACCTGGCATGTTATGCAGGATCGTAAATTTTATAACATTCCTGATGACAAGCCAACTTTATTTTGTCCCATGATTGATGCCCGAAGAATGGAAGTCTTTTCTATGTTGTACAATGAGGATGGTTCAATAATAAGGCCAATATCAGCAGAGATAGTCGATAACGCCTACCTCTCAAAAGAACTGGAAGAAAAACAAATTGTATTTTTTGGAAACGGTTCTGAAAAATGCAGACAGGTATTAAAATCGCCCAACGCATTTTTTGTTCCACAAGTAGAGGCTTCAGCTAAATACTTGTGCAAAATGGCTTGGCAATTGTATAACAAAAACCAATTTGAAGACGTTGCTTATTTTGAACCTTTCTATTTGAAAGATTTTATTGCAATTGTTTCAAAGAAAAACTTTTTAACATGAGAATTTTAATGATTATTTGTTTGTTAGTAATATTTTCCGTGAAAATAAATGCCCAACCAATTGAAGAGATGGAATACATCCTAAGGTTTGGATTTTTAAGAGGAGGAAAAGCGACTTTGACTGCGCAAAATGAGAAATTAAATAAGAAACCTACCATTCATTACCGAATGAGGGGAAGGACTACTGGTTTGGTTCATAAAATATACGATGTGAACGATGTGTACGAAAGCTGGGTAGATCCTCACACCTACCTGCCTGTGAAATCACTTCGCAATGTAAAGGAACAAAAATATCGTTTTTATGACGAAGTAATTTACGATCAGAAAAACGATTCACTTTTTAGTCTAAAAAAAGGCAGGAAGAAAGTGCCAAACAATGTAAACGATTTGGTAAGTGTCTTCTTTTTTATCCGGCAGAATCAATATTTTGAGGCCTTGCTGGATGGTAAGAACATTGAAATACCTGTTTTTCATGGTGATGAATTGTTTATGATGCATATGGATTACCTGGGAACTGAAACCATTGATACGAAAATTGGGAAAAAACTATGTTATGTAGTTTCGCCTTCCGTACCTAAAGGAAAACTGCTAAAAGGTTCGGATAACTTGAAAATATACATCACTGCCGATAAAAACCGATTGCCAATTTATGCTGAATTTAATTTAACGCTTGGCGCCTTAAAATGCGAATTGGATGAATATAAAATAAATGGGGTGAATCAAATGATCTCAGAATAATATAGGTTAATAGTTATATATTTGAAAATAAATGCTGAAAAATTTTGATTTAGGTATATTTCTCTATTTTTGCATCTAAATTGAAATTAGTCTAAAAATTTTCTATGGCAATAACTACAGCGGATATTAAAAACGGATTGACAATAGAGTACAACGAACAGTTGTTTCAAATAGTTTCGTTCCAACATGTTAAGCCGGGCAAGGGTCCTGCTTTCGTGAGGACGAAACTCAAAAACCTTAAAACAGGCAGGACAATTGAGAATACTTTTAATTCAGGGGTAAGAATTGAAGTAGTGAGGATTGAACGTCGGCCCTATCAATTTTTATACAAGGATGAAGCGGGTTATAATTTTATGAATTCTGAATCTTTTGAACAAATTTCTATTGGATCAGAAATGATTGACAATGCTGATTTGATGAAAGAGGGTCAGATTGTGGAAATAAATATTCATGCCGATACTGAAACTCCACTGACAGTTGATTTGCCAGCTTTTGTAGAATTAAAGATTACTTCGACCATGGCGGGAGAAAAAGGAAATACAGCCAGTTCAAATGCACTAAAACCGGCAACCCTTGAAACTGGTGGCGAAATGATGGTTCCTATGTTTATCAACGATGATGATATAATAAGAATTGATACCCGCGACCGTACTTACTATGAACGCGTTAAGAAATAAAATGTCTGTTCAACAACCTGATTCGATCTAAGCAAATGAGTGTAAAAAAGTACCAAAGAGACAAAGTACCAAAGCAAAACAGGCTTCACTTAGCTATTATTTGTCGGATTTTTAGCTTTAGCCGGCAATCGATCACTCTGTAGTCATCTATCCCGATTGATGCATAGGTGCAATATTATAGAAGAAATTATCCCTAAAACGGGGTAAAATGCTTTGTTACTTTGTTACTTTGCGAATTTCATACAAAGAACATGTTTCTTATTTCGAACTCACGTTAATAAATTGTTAGGAAGAAATGGTCTCCAGCGAGGCCATTTTTTTTATGTCTTATTTTCCGGTATAACTTCAGTCTGGGCGGCCTTACGGGTATAAATATCAACGGCTACAATAATGGCAGTAAATCCCCAGAATGGAACTGAAAGCTTATCTGTATCCAGAAAATTGTTAAGTATGCCATGAATATAGTAAGTGATAAGTCCAAGCAACGAACTCATAACGAGGGTTTTCATGCGTTTGTCATTTGTTCGGGAATAGGCATGAATAGCAGTATAAATAACTGTTGCTATCAGGATTAAAAATGAAATAAGCCCCATAAATCCCGATTCGGCCAAGGGCCCCAGGTATTCGCTATGTGCATTTCCTCTATTCGCCGAATTGGTACTGATAATAGTACGGTCAGCTTTGAGTTGGTACCCGGCATAGTTGAACATGTAGGTTCCAGGGCCAAAGCCAAACAAGGGTTTATCCTCAAACATCCTTATGGCACAGCTCCAGCGGTTAATGCGTTCCAGGTTGGAAGCATCTGATGAAATATTGGAAACAGAAGAAAGGTGATCGCCTAAATTCGTTGATGATTCAGTGTTATTACGTTCCAGATACATGAGTATTTGGGTTTGAAAAACAAAAACAAGCGCTATCAATCCTAAAAATGTAGTGAACAAAAGCTGAAACCTGATTTTCAGACGTAGGATTGCCCAAATAGCCAAGGCGATAGCCATACTTACCCATGCCGCCCTCGCGTAAGATAAAATTAACCCTGCCATCAAAATTCCCAAAACCATGCGGATGAATATTTTTGAAGTGGGGTTATAGATTTTTGTAAACGAAAAGCCAAATAAAAAGGGAAGGTACATTGCAATAACTGCTCCGTATGAAGTGTGATCGTTGTAAAACGGATTGACCACGAAATGAGCGGCTTGTTTATCCCAAAGCCCATAGCCCAAATGGCGGTAAGTTGAATAAAAAATTACAATCAATAAAGGGATTGTATACAACCATACATACTTTTCAATGTTTTTTCCTGATTCAAATAACTTAGCCGTGATCAAATAAAACCCCACGATGAACCATACCCGGGAAAGGAAAAATTTTAACGAAACGATGGGCATGCTACTGGTGAGGCTTGTCAACAATATCCAGAATAAGCTAAAGTAGATAGCCAACGTGACTGGATGCCGCATGATGTCCCGGTCGAACTTGCCCGTTGCACAATATTTCATGATAAATATGAGCAATATTGTAAATAGTAACGGCTCAGTGGGCAAGGACATGTTAAAAGATAATCCATGCATTATTTCAGAAAGAGGCAATGACAACGGTGTGAAAAATACAACCAGATACAAGATTTTATCAAAAGCGTAAATCCCCATCAAAACAATTGCCAAAACCAATGGTAAAGCATTGATTATCATTGAATGCTTTTGGACAAGAAAATAAGCATTCAGCAAAATAAACAATGCTGAAACAATATAAAAAAGTGCAATTTTAGTCCTGGCTTGGTACACAGGTTAGATGGTTTTTTTATTTTCTATTAATAAAATGGCCAAAAGGGCCACAAAGATCGCTGCCAATGTCGAAATCAATACAATTATCGAACGCGTTGGATATGATTTTTTATCTGCAGGAACCGGGCTTTGCACCGTCAGTCCATAAACAATTTTCTTAGATGCATCGCTAATCGCTGCATCTAATATTTTTTTAAGATCACTTCTTTGAATTACCAAAAGTTTTTGCTGCTGGTCAAGAAGTGAGAATTCTCCACCTTTGTCTATAAAATTGTTCATCCATTTTTCGAGTTCTTTTCCCCCGGCTGTGCTCTTTTTTTGTCCAGCTAAAACTTTTACCATTCCTTTGGTAATTTCCCTGGCCTGAGCCTTGTAATCTACAATTTGATATTCTTTACGGAGAAAATTTAATCTTTCTTCAACTGAATCAATTTCATGACTAAGAATAGTGTAATCATTTTTAGCTATTTTTACAACTTCCAGATATTTAAGGCGGTGCAATGATCGTACTTTATCGTCAAGAAAAGTAATCACGGAGTCACACATTTCACTTGCTCTTTTGGGGTCAGTATCAGACACCTGAATTTCTATGGTTTCAAATTCGGTCTTGTTGAATTTGACATTGTCATTGAATTCGCCCAACATGGAGGTCAGATATAGCGGATCCTGCTTATTGATCTTATAGACTTCGCTAAGGTTAAAGGCATCAATTACGCGAAGTTTAATATCGAGTGCACTAATTATTTCAAGTAATTGTTCACTTTGTGACTCCTCGCTAAACACGTAAATGTTATTACTTGGGTAAACTCTGGCCGTTGATTTGTACTTTGGCTTAATGAAAATGGCTGATGAGAAAAAGATTGATAAAACAATGGCACAAATGGCCACCATAATTAAATGTTTCTTCCATTTCCAGATAATTTCAAGGAGATTCTGATTATCAAAGTAATTTGTCATAGAATAGTGGTCTTATGGTTGGATTTTAACAAAATAACAATCATTTATTATTGAAAAAATAGTTCCTAAATTATACAACAACCAGAAGAAAATAATTTTTCTTTCCTTTTTGGATCAAAATGTATTTGCCATCAATGAGGAATGTAATATTTACAACCAATTCGGAATCAGAAATTTTTTCTTTGTTTATGCTTAGCCCGTTTCCCAGAACGGTCCGGCGTAATTCTCCTTTTGAAGCAAATACCATTGCTTTTTCAGCCAGTAGGTCAACTACTTTTATGCCCGTGTGGAGTTCTGTTGCTGAAATTTTGAATTGAGGGACACCCTCAAAAATAGCTAAAAAAGTTTCGTTGTCAAGTTTCCTGAGTAGTTCGGCAGTTCCCTGCCCAAACAGAATTTGGGAAGCTTCAACTGCCATTTCATATTGACCGGGCGAATGCACCATTACTGTCAATTCTTTGGCCAACCGATTTTGCAGTAACCGCAAATGTGGGGCTTCAGTATGAGTGGCAATTAGTTCGGTAATTTCTTCTTGTGGCAGAAGGGTAAATATTTTGATGTATTTTTCAGCATCCTCATCGGAAGTATTGAGCCAGAACTGATAGAATTTATAGGGTGAGGTAAGCTTTGCATCAAGCCAAACATTTCCTGATTCGGTTTTTCCGAACTTTGTACCATCGGCTTTTTTTATCAATGGACAAGTTAGTGCAAATGCTTCACCACCCGTCTTTCTGCGGATCAGTTCAGTGCCCGTGGTAATGTTTCCCCACTGATCGGAACCACCCATTTGCAGTTTTACATTTTTTGCCTGATAAAGATGAAGAAAATCGGTTCCCTGAACCAGCTGATAGGTAAATTCGGTGAACGACATGCCGGCACTGCTGTCAGAATCCAGTCGCTTCTTTACTGAATCTTTCGACATCATATAGTTGACAGTGATATGCTTACCAATATCACGGATAAAATCAAGAAAAGTGAATTCTTTCATCCAGTCGTAATTATTGACCATTTCGGCTGAGTTTGGAGCCTCTGATTCAAAGTCCAGAAATTTTGCCAGCTGTTTTTTTATGCACTCCTGATTATGTCGCAATGTTGGTTCATCAAGTAAATTACGTTCTTGCGACTTTCCGGATGGGTCACCAATCATTCCGGTTGCTCCGCCAATCAGGGCAAAAGGTTTATGTCCGGCAATCTGAAAATGTTTCAGCATCATAACTCCCACTAAATGTCCAATATGAAGCGAATCAGCAGTTGGGTCAATCCCTACATACGCTGATGTTAATTCTTTATCAAGTTGTTCCTGGGTGCCGGGCATGATATCATGAATCATACCCCTCCATTTAAGTTCGTCAACAAAATTCATTGTTATTTTTTTTCTTTTGATCGTTAATGTAATTCACATAGTTTCGAAATTCAATTAGAAAATCTGATGCTATCAACTGAAAAATATTGCCCAAAGATATAAAAATGAAATGAGCCATCAGATATATTATCTCATTCAAGTTCATAATAATCTACAACGAGTTTCATAAATATGTTCCCCGGCCTTCATTCCCGGTCTCCCTTTGCCCTTTGCCCTTTGCTTTTAGCGTAACGTGAGTTAATTCATACAGAGTAATATCCTCTTTTAGTTTCGGCTTTAACTTTATACACTTACTGCGGTACTATTTGAAAAAACTGCATTTTTTTTGATTAAATATCTCACCTTACGCAAGGACACGGATATAATAAAAAATAAAAAAAAGAACACTGGTTCCGAGTACTTGAAAAGAAAAAGGACCCCTGAATCTGAGTTTCCGGGGCGGATTTCACTGATCTTTTATCCTTGCTGTAAGATCCGAATAATCCGATTTTATTAAAGTAGGTTTGATCTATATCATCCTTTCAATCAGTGTTGTGTTTTATTAATGTTCATAATAAATAGGAATAAATAACCGGAATATTTCACTAATATCCAATTTACTATCCATTCATTAGGCAGCCATATCAATGATAGTGGCTGCCTTATGAATGGATAGTGAATTGAATTAAAAATAAAGGGGCCTGGCTGTTTTTTCTTTATTAGTAGCTCACCTTAAGCAAGGGGCTAATTAACAAATAAGGGCCTCAAGTACGGTCCAATTCATAGAATTGTCTATTTACCACTTGCTCCTTGCGTAACGTGATTAAATATTTTAAGCACACCGAACTCATTTCCATAAAAGTATAGGCTCTTTCTGCCCTCGGCTTATAACCCATTTTTACCCAAATCTTCTAAATAAGCCATACCATGAAAATATTAAATTTTCAAATAGTACCCTAAGAAGAGTTGGAAGTGGAACAAGCCATCCGGTATAATTGGCTGTTTCTTTTTACAAGGTGTTATCTGTTAAAGTAGAATTAAGAAATAAATTAAAACCTTGGACACAAATGAAAAGACAGACGAGTGATCAGGTGGTTTTTTGTACAGGTTTAGCTTCTTCTTTTTTGCCGGAATTTGTATTCCATAGTTTTATAAACGGAAATAATGTTGGAACTACCTGTTTCATTGGCGTATATATTTTTGATTCTTCCTTTTGTTTTGCAGGTAAAATATGTACATTTTCATCAATGTCATCAAATAATAACAGAACAATGCTTAGTATAACGGCTGCTTTAAGCACTCCGAAAATGATTCCTGCCAAACGGTTCAGAAAGCCAAGTAAAACAGCTTTTACAACTGTATCAAGCAACTTGGCCATTATGTGGATGAGAATCACGATGGCAATAAAAGTCACTATAAAAGCAATGGTGACAAGGTATTGTGAATGGTAGCCCGTGTGTTTGGTTATAAAATCGGCTGTAAAAGCCGAAAATTTTATTCCTCCCCAAATGCCCAGTATCAATGCCAGGAGTGAGGCAAGTTCAATAATAAAACCTTTGCGAAATCCCTGAATTGCAGCGACTAATAGTAAGATGCCAAGAACCAGATCAATGTAATTCATATTAACGATGTGTTGAAGGAATATAAAACTTTGGCAAAAATAATAAAATTATATCTCAGCTAACATGAACCTTATTTTCCATGTTCAATTTTGATGGGTGGCGAAAGGATTTATTCATGGGCCTTCGCCACGTCAGATTTTTTTATAAATTTGACCAAACCGAAAATAGACTTTCATGCCTGTCATCAATTCTATCATTAAATGGATCAATTTTAAGCGTATATACGAGATTGAGCTATTTAAAAAGCACCCTCACGAAGTACAACGTGAGGTTTTGTTTGAGCTTTTAGAGAAAGCTTCCAATACGGAATTTGGATTGAAATGTAATTTTAAAAATATTCATTCTGAACAAGAATTTCGTAAACAGGTTCCGATTCAAGGATATGAGGATATAAAACCAACAGTTGAACGGATGATGTTGGGCGAAAAAAATCTGCTCTGGCCGGGAGAAACCAAATGGTTTGCAAAGTCCTCGGGTACAACCCATGATAAAAGCAAATTCATACCCGTTAGTAAAGATTCGCTTGAAGACGTTCACATCAGGGGCGGGCGGGATGTGTTTGCCTTATATCTGAAGAATTATCCTGATTCAGGAATATTGTCAGGTAAATCACTTACCCTTGGAGGAAGCCATAAAATCAATAACTTTAATAACAACAGTTATTATGGTGACCTTTCGGCCATCATCATTGAAAATATTCCTTTTTGGACTGAATTTTACCGAACTCCTTCTACTGAAATATCACTGCTTGAAGAGTTTGAAGAAAAAATTGAAAAGATTATTGAACATTCCGTCAGTGAAAATGTGACTTCTTTTGCCGGTGTCCCATCGTGGTACCTGGTTTTGCTAAAACGCGTACTTGAAGTAACGGGGAAGAGTAATATTTTAGAAGTATGGCCTAATCTGGAAGTTTTCACGCATGGAGGGGTGAAATTTGATCCCTACCGTGAGCAATACGAAAAACTCATCCCCAGCCAGCAAATGCACTACATGGAAACCTACAATGCTTCGGAAGGCTTTTTCGGAATTCAGGATGAACCCGATAAAAAGGATATGTTGCTGATGCTCGACTATGGAATTTACTATGAATTTATTCCAATGGATGAATTTCGTAACAACAGTCCGGCTATTGTTTCACTTGAGACAATTGAAATAGGGAAAAATTACGCCATGGTCATTACAACCAATGGTGGACTTTGGCGCTACGTGATCGGCGATACTATTAAGTTTACTTCAAAAGTGCCTTTTAAATTTGTGATCACGGGGCGTACCAAGCATTTTATCAATGCGTTCGGTGAAGAGGTGATTATAGACAATGCTGAAAAAGCCTTTAAAATTGCTTGTGAACGAACTGGCGCAATCATTTTGGAGTATACTGGTGGCCCTATTTACATGAATGATAATCAAAAAGGTGCCCATGAATGGATCATCGAGTTTGATAAGTTGCCCAGCGACCTGAATCATTTTATTTCCTTGTTTGACGGAGCTTTAAAAACCATCAATTCGGATTATGAAGCCAAAAGACATAAAAGCCTGAGCCTCGAAATGCCCCATGTTATTGTCGCCAGCAAAGGGCTGTTTTACGAATGGATGAAATTACGTGGCAAAGTAGGCGGTCAAAATAAAATACCACGACTGTCAAACGACCGGCAATATCTCAATGAGTTGATCGAACTGAATAAATCGATGTGACTTTTTCTGAATATTAAACATTTCGTTAATTAATTTTATTTCCATGATTTATTTTATAATTTAGGTCGAAATTTAAAAAACAATAAAATGCATATCGCTTTAGCTGGAAATATAGGAGCTGGAAAGACCACCTTGACCGAATTGCTTTCGAAACATTATTTATGGGTGGCTCATTATGAAGATGTGGATGAAAATCCCTATTTAAATGACTTCTATGAGGACATGCAACGTTGGTCGTTTAACCTTCAGATCTACTTCCTTAATAACCGGTTTAAACAAATTGTGGATATCCGCAGTTCAGAAAAAACAGTCATTCAGGATCGGACTATTTATGAAGATGCTGAAATATTTGCCCCCAATTTGCACGCCATGGGATTAATGTCCACACGCGATTTCAACAACTACCATTCCCTTTTCCAGATGATGACCAAGTTTGTTCAGGCACCTGATTTGCTCATTTATCTAAGGGCATCGGTTCCTACGTTGGTGAACCAGATTCAGAAACGAGGACGTGATTACGAAAATTCTATCAGGATTGACTACCTGAAACAATTAAACGAAAGATATGAAGCCTGGATCAACCGCTATAGAGCGGGCAAATTACTGATCATTGATGTCGATCGTATTGATTTTACAAACAATCCGGAAGATTTAAGTTATGTTATCGACCGTATTGATGCACAGATCCATGGACTTTTTTAATGATAGAAAGAAAATTATATGGGAAAATATGTTATATTTAAAAATAAATGATGAGTCTTGTGTCCTATGTGACTTTATGATTTAATGCTAAAAATATATGAAACTTGTATTTGCCACCAATAATGAGCATAAATTGCATGAGATTCGGAAATTGCTCGACGATTCCATTGAGCTGATGAGCCTCAATGAGATTGCATGTGACGAAGATATTCCGGAAAATCAGAATACACTGGAAGGAAATGCTGCAGAAAAATCGTTTTTTATTTATAATAAATACGGCGTAAATTGTTTCGCCGATGACACTGGCCTGGAGATTGAAGCACTGAATGGCGAACCAGGTGTTTATTCAGCCCGGTATGCGGGAGAGCAGAGAAATGCGGAAAATAATATGAACTTAGTTTTAGATAAATTGTCTAAAATAAAAAACCGGAAAGCTCGTTTTAGAACTGTGATTTCATTGGTGATTGACGGACATGAAACACAATTCGAAGGGGTAGTGGATGGCCGTATTATGGAAGAAAAACTTGGCAAAACCGGTTTTGGTTACGACCCTATATTTCAGCCCGAAGGATTGAACTTATCCTTTGCTCAAATGTCTTTGGATGAAAAAAACAAAATCAGTCACCGTGGAAGGGCTGTTCAAAAACTAGTAGAATACTTAAAGAATATATACTCCAAATTAAGCCGGATGATGAAATTTAAAATCGTGTTAACTTTCCTGTTCTTTTCAGTGGAGGTGATCTCTGGATTCTCGCAACCTGTCATTGGCGCATGGACCGATTATCAATCCTATGCACATGCCATAAATGTAGTCGATGCCGGTGATAAGATTTATTGCGTTACCGAAGGCGGTTTGTTCTCTTACAATAAACCACCCGACAACAGCATCCAGAAAATGTCGGGAATTAATGGACTGTCTGATGTTGGTATTCAGCGGATTGCCTACAGTAAAGAGAATAATTTGCTGCTCATAACCTATCAGAATGCCAACGTTGATTTATTAATTGGCACCCAAATATTCAACCTTGCTGATATTAAGCGCAAGCAAATTGGCAGTGATAAAACGATCAACAATGTGCTGTTTGTTGGAAATCTGGCTTACCTTTCATGTGGCTTCGGGATCGTTGTGATCGACCTCGATGGAAAAGAAATAAAAGATACCTATTTTATAGGTCAGGAAGGCGCCTATGTCAATGTCAATGATATGGCTACTGACGGCACATTTCTTTACGCGGCAACCTCAAATGGAATATTCAAAGCATCAGCATCAGAACCCAACCTCCAGAATTATAACAATTGGGTATTAGTGGAAAATATCCCCCATTCAGATAATAAATTCAATAAAATAGAAGCTTTCAAAGGCAAAATCATTGCCAATTATGCGCCTGACAATAATGCCTGGGCTTCAGATGAAATGTATCAACTGGAAGGAGGTATCTGGAACCGGTTTCTTCCAGAAATAAGCTATGTCTCGGATATAACTTCTAACGGAAATTATATCGTCTTTTCAGGTAGAGAAGAGGTACGCGTTTATAATGAGAAATACGAATTGGCAAAAACGGTTGCTAAAAATCTATTTTCAGAAAATCCACAAGATTTTCTCTCTACAAGGGCTGCTATTTTAGATTTGAATGATCAGAATTTGCTGTGGATTGCAGACCTAAAATATGGATTGATCAAAGTGGTATTCCAACCTGAAAGAATAATCCCGGAAAGGATAATCCCCGAAGGGCCAGTCGATAACAAAGTATTTTCGCTTACTGCCAATGGCAACGATCTTTGGATTGCTGCCGGTGGCTGGGATGTGGCATGGAGCAATTTATATAGCAAAGCTCAGTTTCAGCTCAACCGCCAAGGAAAATGGTCGGTTTTCGATAATAAGGTATTCCCTGTTGGCAATGGTTTTTCTGACATAAGTAGTATTGCAGTTGATCCGAAAGACCCAAATCATGTTTTTGCTGGTTCTTGGGGTGGTGGAGTACTCGAATATTGGGATGGTAAATGGATAAAACATGATAATAATTCTAATAGCAGTTTGCAAACCCAGCTCCCTGCCAATCCCAATGATCCGTATGTGCGCATCGGTGGAATGGATTTCGATTCAAAAGGAAACCTTTGGGTAACCAATACAGGGGTCGCCAACGTGCTTTCCGTATTTTTTATGCCTGAAAGAAAGTGGCAGTCATTTAATTTAAGCGGAATTGCCAATCAGTTCATCGGCAAAGTGGTAGTTACCCAAAATGACGATAAATGGATTATGATTCCCAGGGCAAAGGGGCACGAATTGTATGCCCTGAACAGCACCAACGATGTCTCCAAAGAGCAACGGCTGGTTGCCTATTTCACCAACGGGAAGGATGAAGTTAAAACTGAAATGGACGATATCTATTCTTTGGCTGTTGATCAGAAGGGAGAATTGTGGGTGGGCACCTCTACCGGCGTGGCTGTTTTTAGTGATCCTCAAAAAGTATGGGAGAATGAGATGATGTATGCCACAAGGCCGGGATTGAATGTTGACAACGACGGAGTATTTCATCCATTGCTTGAAAAAGAAACCATTACCGCCATTGCCATTGATGGGGCCAACCGTAAATGGTTCGGCACTAAAAATTCAGGCGTGTTTTTAATCTCGGCGGATGGCGAAACAGAGATTGAACATTTTAATACCGAAAATTCTCCATTGCCTCGCAATGATATTTCAGATATTGCTATTAACAACAGCACAGGCGAAGTATTTATCGGAACCAGCGCCGGTTTGATTTCATACATGGGGCAGGCGACCCAAGGGAATGATGAATTCTCAGATGTGTATGTATATCCAAATCCTGTGAGGGAAACTTATGAAGGACCCATCGTGGTAAAAGGACTGGTGGAGGATACGGATGTTAAAATAACTGACATCAGCGGAAACCTGGTCTACAAAACTATCTCCCTGGGGGGGCAGGCAATATGGGATGGCAGGAATATGAACGGAAATCGTTGTAAAACAGGTGTCTATATGGTTTTTATGAACGACCCTACGGGAGATAAAACCAAGGTGACCAAACTTTTATTTATTCATTAAATTAACTCTCCTGTGCTCGAAAAAACCCGGGGCATCTTCTTACGTTCAGTCAAATACTCTGAAACCAGTATGATCGCCGTAATCTATACTGAAGCCTATGGCCGCCAGTCGTTCATGGTAAATGGAGCCCGAAGTAAAAAATCGATCGTTAAAACGGTTGCCTTTCAGCCTCTTTATCTTTTGGACCTTGAAATTTATTATAAAGATGGCCGTGAAATTCATCGTTTGAAAGATGTTCGGATCGCCAATCCTTATGCCACCATTCCTTTTGACATCCGCAAAAGTTCAATGGTAATCTTCCTTTCCGAAATACTTTACAAATGTTTAAAGGAAGAAGAACCAAATACGGGGTTGTTTGATTATATTTACAATTCATTAAGCTTTCTTGATTTGTCAGATCATGGTATCAGCAATTTTCACCTTTGGTTTCTCTTTAAGCTCACCCAGTTTTTGGGCATTTACCCCAGAAGTGAACATGCACTGATCAGTAATTATTTCGACTTACAGAAAGCTAAGTTTGTTAACTTTGAACCGTTGCACAATCAATTTACTGATAAACATGTAACTATACTTTTTTCACGACTCTTTGAGATTGATCACACCTCACTCGAAAAGTTGGAATACACTCAGAATGACCGCCGGTTGGTACTCGAAAAGCTGCTGGAATATTATAGAATTCATTTTGATAATTTGGGGGAAATACGATCCTTGAGTATCTTAAAAGAAGTATTAAGTTGATGAATGTTGAAAATAATTGCGTATATTTAAATAGTCACGCACTGCAAAGCCATGAGGATAGCATATTTTTTTAACTTTGTAGGCTATATAGTTATAACATGTTGCAATCTAAATTACAAAATATCAAAGGAAGTATGTTTTCAGCAGTGAATAAACTGGTGGCTGAAACCGGTGCCATTGACTTGTCGCTTGGCAAAACCGATTTTCCATGCCCTGAAAAACTGGCTGAACTGGCCGCTACCTATATCCGTTCGGGATACAATAATTATGCTCCCAATGAAGGAATCGGCGAATTACGGGAAGTGATTTCTTCCAGGGTAAAACGAATGTATCAGCATTATTATAATCCTGAAACCGAAATCACCATCACCGCCGGTCATGTTCAGGCGATAATGACGGCCATTAATTCGGTGGTAAAAGATGAGGACGAAGTTATTCTTTTTGAACCTGCCTACGAATCTTATGCCCCTGCCATTGCCAGTACGGGCGCCCGTCCGGTGTATGTGGCCCTGAAGCTGCCTGACTTTCATATCGACTGGGAAGAGGTGCGCAAAATGATTACTTCCAAAACGCGCATGATTATTATGAATTCACCTCACAATCCAACGGGTGCTGTGCTGGGTGAAACGGATCTTATTCAGTTGCAGCGTTTGATCATCGGGACCAATATCATTGTGTTAAGCGACGAAACTTTTGAATCCATCATGTTCGACCGAAGCACCCATCAAAGTGTGGCAAAGTTTGATAAGCTGGCTGAACGCAGTTTCGTGGTTTCATCATTTGGTCCCATTTTCAACATCAATGGCTGGGCTATTGCCTATATCCTGGCACCTGAAAAGCTGATGAACGAATTCAGAAGGATCATGCAATTCCAGATTTCCAATGTCAATACCCCCCTTCAGTATGCACTTTCAGAATATTTACTGACTGAGGATGCCACAAAAGATATAGGGGAACCTTACGAGGGCAAGCGCAACTATTTTAACCGTTTGCTGGTTGACAGTTTGTTCAAAGTTATTCCTTCGCAGGGAAGTTATTTTGAAATTCTTGATTATTCAGCCATCTCTGATGAATCGGATGCCGATTTTACTTTCCGCCTGGCAACAGATTATGGGGTGGGTGTGATTCCTATTTCTGCTTTCCTGCACGAGAAAAACAAACTGAAGATGGTGCGTATTTGTTTTGCAAAAAACAATGAAACCCTCGAATTGGCCGCTGAACGGTTACGATCAATCCCTTCATTAAAATAAACTATTTATACATTGAAATTCAAAAACCGGATTAAGGCTCTCATAGCCGTGATCCGGTTTTTAAATTTCAAACCCTTTCTTTCCACAATTTCTTTCCATTAATAGAAAATACAATTCAATATAATTTCAATCTGTAATTGAATTTTAATTGTATTATCAATAAATCCAAATACTCAAATTTGGTTAAGTTATATTGTTCCATTGGTCTTGAAAATCATTCACTTCATCAATATAATATGATATGGGAGGCTTGGCGCTGATGCCCAAAACCTTATTTCATGGTTTGCATAACACCAACGATATGGCTGGATGGTGCAGATTAGGGACAATCGGAATGGCTATATATAATTAGAAAATTATACATTAGTTATTAGAAAGTTATTCAATGATTGTTAGAACACACATGAACAACCTTCGAATAACCTTTGAATAACCTTCGAATAATCTTCTAACGACGTACATTAGAAATCATTCTATTTGAAATTAAAAAAACATGGCACACGTACATGAAATTTATGGTAAGAAGGTTAGTTGTAAAGCAATACCAGTTTCATTTTATATATCAACAGCAAGACCATTAAAAAATTCTTCACCTCCTGCTATCATCAATATCCAAATTTCACAAGTGCTATCAACTCTATAACTGGTATTCATTAAGCGGGTTGAATATTTAATCTACAAAAAAAAAGGACACCCTGCGGTATCCCTTTTTCCTTTTTACTTAGGCTGAATGTTTTATTTCCTGATCAGCAACCAGCTGTCGGCGTATTTCGGATATTGATTCCTGATGTTCTGGACGCGGTTACGGGCAGCTGTTTCATCCGTAAAACTGTCGACACAAACCCTGTAATAGCCTGTTTCACTGTGTAAAATGATTGGTTTAAGGCCTTGTTGTGCCAATTCTTGTTTAAATTTGCCTGCATTCTCGTTGCTGCTGAAACTTCCAACAATGACAAAGAAGTTTTTACTTCCGTAGGCTGCCTGATCTTCTGTGGTCAATGTGAAATTTTCACTTCTTACAGAAACTGGTTTGCCACCTACGGCCTTATCAGCTGGTTCAGACATGGCATCGGATGGCGGATTGACGCGTGCATCGGTTGTGGGAGCAGGTACTGAAAAAACTTTGGTGTCAGCACTTGTTTCTGTTTTGGGAGTTGCGGCTTCGCCTTTTTTGGATGACTTGAATATTTTACATCCACTGGTAAGTAAGGCAAGAGTGAAGGCCATTAAGATGATTTTTTTCATGGTGTTAATGTGTTAATTTTTCTTTCAAATTTAATAAATATCGTACTATACAATTTTTCAAATAAAGGTTTTCTCTTAATTATTATTAGCAACTCATTGTTCATTCACCTTCAGTCATGTTATTTATTGGCAAAAGATTGAACCTACCATTAGAAATTAAGCATATTCTTCATGAACCGCTGACCTTTGACTGACCGGTAGAAACTGACCTGACGAATAGCTTTTAAACGGGTTTCATAACATTCTGAATACATCATCACCCAAGGACCACGATCTTTGGTGGGAGAAATCTGATTTGAATTATGCATTTCAAGAACTTTTTCAAGATCCTCGAAATAGCCATAATAGAATGCTCCCGATGTGTGCGAGTATATAACGTAAGAATAGTACTTCATATTATAAAATTCATTTTTTTGCCGCTGTGCCTGGGAGGTGTCATTTATTTACCTTTACCAGGGTGCAAAAATACAAAAAAATGTACCATCTTTTTCATGAACTTATAGTGGGAATAAAATTCATCCAATTGCTCTCTTCCTGGTAATCTTCAACCACCTGTATTTCATTGCTTAAATTAAAACTCTGGAACAGGGCACTGATCTCCTGTTTGAGAAAGTGCAGGGCATTGGCAATTAAATCGCTCCGATACCCATTATTGCCCATGTTGATCACCATTTCAAACGACACGATACGTCCAAGGATTTGCCCCATTTCAACCATTTTGCGCTGCGAAAGTTCCATGTTCAAATCAAAATCAAGGATTTCTTTCATTGATAAAGATGATTGTGATGTAAGATGAAAATGTTTAAGGAATTGATAAAGGTTGTTTTCTTTGGCCTTCTTCATCATCTTGACAAGGTTCTCGGAAATCTGGGCATATAAAATATCGTTTGATCCTTCAAATATCTGGAACGGACGGCTATCTGTAATGCTTCTTCCGGCAATATGATCAAGTTTATAAGCCTGAGCGCCTACCAGTTGGGTAGCAGATTGCGCAGCTTCCTGCATCAGGTCGGTCACTACACTTTTTACTGAATTGGCTTCAAATCCGATCTGGGATAGATCGTGTTCGATACCGGCTTTTACACTGCTGTTGGCACATAAGGCCGAACAGATGGTGTAGGAGGCCTGGAGGCGGCCCAATCGCTGTTGAACCTGGTCGTAGGTAAATAAGGGCCTGCCCCCTATAAGCCTGCTGTTGGTGTGGGCGATGGATTCATCCAGCAGGCGCTGAATAAAGCCCATGGCCATGCCAGGGAATTGCATACGGCTGCGGTGCAGCAGATCGAGCATCATTTTTACCCCGGTAGTTTTGGGTGTCAGCCTTTGCAGTTTGGGGATTTCAACGTCCAGTTTGTTTCGTCCATAAGGAATCTGGTAAAGGCCCAGATTCTCGTAATACTCTTCAACTACAATGTTCTGCCCCGGACTGTTTACATCACAGATAAAAAAGTCGATGTCGCGTTTCAGGTCTCCCGCGTGGCTTCGTTCACGGGCAGTCAGTAACCAAAATTCAGCCCATCCGGTAAGTCCGGCCCAATGTTTGGTCCCCTGCAGATGGTATGTGCCTTTTTTTTCTGAAAAAGAAGTCTGCATACTCAGGGCATCACTGCCATAGTCAGGTTCGGTGATCATCAGTCCACCCATATTTTGATGATGTAGAAACCGTTCAAAAACAGGCCCTTTGGCCTCTTCTTGTGCATATTTACCAACTGGCTGAAGGAACAAAGCCGAGTTGATGCCAAAAGTCAGCGATAAGGCGAGGGATTCGTAGGAAGCGGTGGCCAGCAATGCAATACATTCTTCCATTTTGCAGCCCCGGCCCCCAAATTCGGTAGGGATCCCGGCAGATAAAGGGTTTAAACTCATGATTTCGCGCATCACGAAAGGGGGCATCCCACGTTTGATGGCCATTTGATCAATATTGGCCCGGTCATGAAATACGAGTTTCATCTTCTGCTTCAAATTATTCAGAAACTCTCCAAAAGGAATGTTTTGAACGTTCAATTCAGTAATGGGATTTTCAACTTTAAAATTTGTTTGATTCATCAATCTACATGTATTTCGTTTCAGAAACTTTTCTCTAAAGGTAACATTCAAAACCGAAAGAGATTTTGATTATTAAAAAAGATAACATTTGAACACACTGAATGTTTTTGAACTTAAATTTAACAGGTTAAAATAATAGATCCATTTTTCAGAAATGGTGTAATTTTAAAAGTTAACTTATACATATAATGCAAAATTACAGATAAAATGAAGAAGAAATCAAATAAATATTTGCCCTATATTATTGCCTTGGCAGTAATTTTGATCGTAGTATTGGTTGTGGGTAAAAAACAAGGTTGGTTTGGTAAAGACTTTGAGATTAACGTAGCTACAAAAGTTGTTGAAAGCAGGACCATTACTGAGCAAATAACGGCCAATGGGAAGGTGCAGCCTGAAACGGAAATAAAAATAAGCCCGGATGTTTCGGGTGAAATTATTGAGATGAACATTGAGGAAGGTGATGAAGTAAAGAAGGGCGATCTTCTTTTGGTCATTAAACCCGATATTTATATACAGTCGCTCAACAGGGCACAGGCAAGTTTAAGTTCTTCCCTGGCACGTTTAGCACAGACCGATGCCCGGTTGATAGAAAGTGACATGGCTTTTAAACGTTCCAATTCATTGTTTAAACAAGATGCCATTCCTGTTTCAGATTTTGAAACCTCACAAGCATCCTATAAAGTCGCACAATCAGAAGTAAAGGCGGCACAATTTGCTGTTAAATCGGCTGAGGCATCGGTTGCTGAGGCTCAGGAACAACTGGTGAAAACAAAGATATATGCTCCCATGGATGGTACTGTTTCACGCAAGAATGTTGAAAAAGGCGAACGTGTGGTAGGTACCAATATGTATGCAGGAACCGAATTACTGGTGATCGCCAATCTGCACCTGATGGAAGTGAAGGTGGATGTGAACGAGAATGATATTGTGCGGGTTAACCTGAACGATACGGCTTTGGTTGAAGTGGATGCTTACCTGGGACGAAAGTTTAAAGGAATTGTTACTGAAATTGCCAACTCGGCCAATGTGTTAGCTGGTTCAACCGATCAGGTGACCAATTTTAATGTCAAAATTCTCTTGCTCGATAGCTCTTATAAAGATCTAACGGATACTGTTTCAGGCAAGAAATATCCCTTCCGTCCAGGCATGTCAGCAACAGTCGATATTCAAACTGAAACAAGGAAGAATGTAATTTCCGTTCCTATTCAGGCAGTTACCACCCGCTCATTAAAGGCCAATACGCCTGTAGAATCTAAAAAGGAGGAGGCTGAAAAGCCTGAAGGGGAAACGGAAGCTGTTACTACTCAGGAAACAAAAACAAAGGAAGAGGAAAAGGTAGAGGTGGTGTTTGTATATAAAGAAGGCAAAGTATTTAAACAACCTGTAAAAACAGGTATTCAGGATAGTGAGAACATTGAAATCCTGGAGGGCTTAAAAGCGGGTGACGAAATTGTGGTGGCTCCTTTTAATGCCATTAATAAATTGCTCAACGATAGTACATTGGTCAAAAAGGTGGACGAGAAAGAACTGTTTAAAGTGAAGAAATAAGAAGTAAATGCTCCTCATGATATCACAGTAGTTGAAATTATTATGCCTGAAAGTTGTAATAATTTAGGGAAGTTTCTATTGTGAACTATAAGTTTATACCATAGTCTGATCTTCTTTATTTATACGATGTTTTATATACCGGCTTGTCAAAAGACAGGATGAAAAAACGAAATATAATTATTCTTAGGAGAGTTGGCATTCATCTTCTTTTACATTGAATTTCAAAATATTGTATCTTTGCATAAAACAAATGCTATGCTAATAGAAATTACAAAGGATACCGGACTTGCCCAAATTGATGAGGCATTAAAAAAGTTGAAATTGGGTAAACAGTTCAATGC
>Ga0123338_10001081_pt1 | contig 26702 bp, 26 predicted proteins | sample grotaG_FD_89793 | JGI IMG/M metagenome (GOLD analysis project Ga0123338, IMG submission 89793) | Glacier valley bacterial and archeal communities from Borup Fiord, Nunavut, Canada, to study Microbial Dark Matter (Phase II) -... | ecosystem: Environmental > Aquatic > Freshwater > Ice > Glacier ...
CAGTATATGCTGGCCTATGAAGCGTGCCTGAGCGCAACGAGTACTAAAAATGCGCCCTGGTATATTGTTCCTGCCGACAATAAAAAGAACACCCGGCTGATCATTTCCCAGATTATTCTCGATACGTTCAAATCGCTCGACATGCATTACCCTGAAACCTCCGAAAAGCGCCGGCAGGAATTGGAATCTATTCGCAAGAAGCTCTGAAGGGAAGATAATGAGAACTGTACCATCACATCAATGCTGTGCAATTGACGAACAGGAGGCCAAATGAGTGCTGTTATTGCACTTTCCACGCGTGACTACGATGCGGTTCTGTTTGATCTCGACGGAGTGCTGACCAGAACGGCAAGCGTGCATGCGGCAGCCTGGAAAAAGCTGTTCGACAGCTTTCTGGAGCAGCGCGCCAAGCAGGCAGGCGAGCCGTTTGTCCCCTTTGATATCTCCAGCGACTATCCGCGCTACGTTGACGGCAAACCGCGCCATGACGGCGTACAATCTTTCCTCGCATCTCGCGGATTCGAACTGCCATGGGGTACACCAGAAGACGGCCCGGACGTGCAGAGTGTCTGCGCGCTGGGCAACCTGAAGGGGGGGTATTTCCTGCAACACCTGAAACAGCACGGTGTCGAGCCCTATGAAACTGCGATTGAACTGCTGCGCACACTCCGGACGCAGGAGATCAGGACCGCAGTAGTCTCATCCAGCACCAACTGCACGGCGGTGCTGGTGGCGGCGGGTATCGTTCAGCTGTTCGACGCACAGGTGGACGGGACGGACGTCACGCGCCTCAAGCTCCAGGGCAAGCCCGCTCCGGATGCTTTTCTGGAGGCGGCCCGGCGTCTGGGGGTTGAACCTTCACGGGCCATTGTCGTGGAGGATGCGATCGCAGGTGTTGCAGCCGGTCGCTCCGGCCGGTTCGGATTGGTCATCGGCGTTGATCGCAGCGGGCACGGCCAGGCGTTGCGAGATGCCGGCGCCGATGCCGTGGTCACAGACCTGGCGCAGGTCCAGGTATCAGAGGAGCCACCTTCCGCCTGGTCACTAGTGTTTGATGACTTCAACCCGGCGCAGGAGGGTATCCGAGAATCTCTGTGTACCTTGGGAAACGGCTATTTTGCAACGCGCGGTGCCGCCGCCTGGTCGGTGACGGATGCGGTCCACTATCCGGGGACCTACCTCGCCGGCGGCTACAATCGCTTGCGCACCGATATCGCCGGACGCGTGGTCGAGAACGAGGATTTGGTGAATTTTTCCAACTGGCTGGCGCTCGATTTTTGTATCGACGGAGAAGAGTGGTTCGATGTGCGATCCGTTAAATTACTTTCATATCGCCAGGAGCTTGATCTGCGACGCGGAATGCTGTTGAGGAGCATCAGCTTTGAGCATGGCCAGGGGCGTCACAGTACTCTCAAGGAGCGTCGTCTTGTATCGATGTCCGATATGCATTTGGGGGCATTGGAGTTGTCACTGACTGCTGAAAACTGGTCGGCAACCGTCACGGTGCGTTCGGCGATCGACGGACGCACCGTCAACGCGGGCGCAAAATTATACCGCAAGTTCAACAACCGGCATCTGGAACCGCTTGCCGGCGCTGTCGCAGGCGAAGATGGCGTGTGCCTGCACGTGCGTACCAACCAGTCACACATCCATGTCGCCCAGGTGGCGCGAACGCGGGCTTTCATCTGCGGGCAGCTTCTTGAGGGCCAGCGCCGGGTGATTGAGGAACCGGGATACATCGCGCAGGAACTTGACGTGGACATCAAGCAGGGCGAAACGCTTGTGCTGGAGAAGATGGCCTCTTTCCATACATCGCGCGACCTCGCCATTTCCGAGTGTGGGTTGGAGGCGCACAAGGCCATCGCACGCGCGGGGAGTTTTGATGCTCTGCTGGAGGACCATCTGCTGGCCTGGAAGCATCTCTGGCGTCGCTTCGACGTGCATATCCAGCCAGCCGATCACGGGATCAAGCTGAATGTCCTGATGCTGCTCCGCTTAAACATGTTTCACCTGCTGCAGACGGTATCGCCAAATTCCATCGGACTGGATATCGGTGTTCCTGCGAGGGGCTGGAGCGGGGAAGCGTATCAGGGGCATATATTCTGGGATGAACTATTCATTTTCCCGTTTTTTAATTTCCGTATGCCAGAAATCACCCGCTCGCTGCTGATGTATCGCTACCGGCGGCTGGGAGAGGCGCGCGCCGCAGCTGCAGATGCCGGATACAGAGGAGCAATGTTTCCGTGGCAGAGCGGAAGTGACGGTCAGGAGGAGACCCAGGCATTCAACCTGAACCCTCGATCACAGCGCTGGGTTCCCGACAACTCGTATCTGCAGCGCCACGTAGGAAGCGCCGTCGCACTTAACGTCTGGCAGTACTTCCAGGTAACCCATGATATCGAATTTCTGCACGCCTACGGGGCTGAGATGATTCTCGAGATCGCATGTTTCTGGTCAAGCATCGCGCATTTTAATGGTGAGCGAGATCGCTACGAGATTCACGGGGTGATGGGGCCGGATGAGTTTCATGACGGTTATCCGGATTCCGCAACCCCCGGTCTTAACAACAATGCCTATACCAATATCATGGCGGTGTGGGTGCTGTGCAGGGCGCTGGAGATCCTCGACCTGTTGTCCGATATTCGTCGTGCCGAGCTGACGGCGCGGCTTGGCTTGTCCGCGGGGGAGATAGAACGTTGGGAGGACATCAGTCGCAGGATGTTTGTTCAGTTCCATGATGACGGAATAATCAGCCAGTTCGAGGGGTATGAAAAACTGCGGGAACTCGATTGGGAGGGATATCGAGCACGGTACGACAATATTCAGCGGCTCGATCTAATTCTTGAAATGGAGAACGACAGCGCCAACCACTACAAGCTCTCGAAGCAGCCGGATGTTCTGATGCTGTTCTACCTGTTTTCAGCTGAGGAGATCGGCGAATTGTTCGAGCGTATGGGGTATCCCTTCGAGTACGGCACAATTCCCCGCAATGTTGCCTACTATACAAGCCGTTCGTCTCAAGGCTCCACGCTGAGCCGTGTGGTATATGCCTGGGTCCTGGCGCGTTCCGACCGGCCGCGCGCTATGGATTTCTTTACAGAGGCGCTGCAGAGCGACGTGAGCGATGTACAGCAGGGGACCTCAGCGGAGGGTATTCACCTCGGTGCAATGGCGGGAACAGTTGATCAGGTACAGCGTGTTTCGACCGGAATTGAGGTGAGAGGTGGTGTTCTGCGGCTCAATCCGGAATTACCGCGTGAGATGGAGCGCCTCGATCTGCGCATTCGCTACCGTGGGCATTCTCTCGATCTGCGGCTGACACGAGATTCGCTCAAAGTTCGTGGGCATAATTCTGCAGAGCCGCCGTTTTTCTTGTGCGTAGAGGGTAAAGTCTGTGAATTCGTTAGCGGCTCCACCCGTGTATTTCAATTAGAAAAAAAAACAGCGGGAAAATCGGGGGAATCCCACAAGACACCCATCTGCACGAAAAACGAATCACGCTAACCGGGTATGGAAAAGCCATGTGGGAGCAGAGCCGCCGCGCTGTCAGAGGCATCATGAAGGACAATGGTGATTGGTACGCGGCCCATCACATATGACAGTTGTGTGTGGTATGACGGATTCAACTGGTAGCTTCACCCGCGTTCAACCCGCCACAAATATCTTTTACCCCATACAATCAGACTATTATGCTCTTTCGGCCCGCTGATTTATCCTGGCGTGATAATTGCGGTTTACCTTCCTAAGAATCATAATCCGACAGTAACGCAGCTTCTCGGCAAGATTTTAAAACGGTGCGGAATTATGTCGATTTTTCCTGCATGAGATCTATCGATTCTTGAGTGGATACTGAGGGAGTGTGTCATGATTGAACATACAGAACAGATGCTGAGCGCTGATCGTAGAAAGCCACCAACTTCAAAGAGGTTAACCTGGTTCCTTGGAGCAGCAGCAGTAGTTGTCCTCATACTTTTTGCGGCATCCTTTTTCATAGATGAACGATTGCGCAGAATAACTGAAAACAATCTTAACCGCGACCTGAAGGGATATTCGGTGACTCTACCCGGTCTGCACGTCCGGTTACTAGACCTTACGCTCACCCTAAACGGACTTACTGTCCGCCAGCAGGCACATCCTGAACCTGCAATTGCCCATTTCCCCTCTATAAAGGCCAGTATCCACTGGCGTGAAATTATCTTCGGCAAAATATTTGCCGAATTCACTCTGGACGACCCAAAACTTCATATCAACCTGCAACAGTTACAAAATGAGGCGACCAGCACGGTTACGCTGAAAGAACGAGGCTGGCAGCAGGCGGTAGAGGATATTTACCCTCTTAAAATAAACTCGCTGAAAATTAACAACGCGAGTGTCACCTACATAGACCAGGATCCAAATAGGCCCCTCGTTCTAAGCCACTTGAATCTTCAAGCGAGCAATATCCGCAACGTACACCTGCCAGATAAGGTGTATCCATCCACTTTCCATATTGAAACGGCTATTTTCGGTAACGGGCGGGGTAGTATCGACGGCAAGGCAAATTTCCTGGGCGAACCGATGCCGGGAATCAAGGCCCGCATAAAGCTGGAAAAAGTCCCGGTCGATTATTTTAAACCGGTAATAGCCCGAGCTAATTTATCAATAACCGGAGGTGTCCTTGATGCATTCGGGGACGTCGAGTACGCGCCAAAGGTGAAGATTGCGCACCTGGAAGAGCTGACCATCCACGGGATGAAGCTTGATTACATACATTCGCAAAAAACTGCCGTAGCCGAAATAAAACGAGCTGATTTGGTTGGAAAAACAGTCAAGAAACTTGGCAACAAACCGGATGTACTGATAAGCGTAGATCAATTGAACCTGGCCGGGTGCAACCTGGGCATAGTGAACGACACTGCCGGCAAAAAATACCGCCTCTTCCTGTCCGATACAGATTTCCGATTAAGCAATTTTTCCAACAAGCTATCCCGCGACCCTGCCAAGATGCTGCTGCACGGTAAGTTCATGGGAAGCGGCGATACCAATATGACCGGAGAGTTTAGTCCCCAGAGTAAGGGCCCCGATCTTAACCTGCATATCAAAATAGATGCTACCCAATTGGTCCTGATGAACGGACTGCTGCGCGCCTACGGCCATTTCGATGTTTCCGAGGGATCGTTTAATCTTGTTTCGGAACTGCGTATCAAAGATGACGCTATCTCCGGTTATTTTAAACCGTTTTTCAAGGACATGAATGTTTACGATAGACGCAAAGATAAAGATAAAAGTTTCTCCAGCCAAGCGTATGAAATGATGGTTGGTGGAGCTGCAAAGATCCTGGAAAACAGGTCTCGGCAACAGGTGGCTACCAAGGCAAATATTTCCGGTTCGCTGAAAGACCCGGAAACCAGTACCTGGCAGATTATCGGTCAGATACTCAAGAATGCCTTTATTAGCTCAATTTTGCCGAATTTTGAGAAGAAGTAGACACAATACGTCAGGCACAACGCGGAAAATGTGTGTATGTTTGATGCCTTGGAAGATATTCAGTCAGATGTGTCACTCCACCGAAGCAACCCACAGAATACTGAAGTTCCGCCAAATACGAAGGCTAGCAAAAAAATATTCACCAATTCATATCGTTTATGTCAGTATAATCCACTGTTATTACAGCAAAATATCAATATATAATTGACTTCATATTGTGGCATGCCACTTGCGATACGGATAATATATAAAACTATTTTACACGCAACAAAAGGGGATCATCATGAAATCAAGAAAACAATTGCTCGCCGTTTTTGTAACACTTCTACTCTGCACTGCGACCTTTATAGGTGGTTGCGCAACCACAGGCCTGGACCGCTCCGTTAAAACCTCAGATTCAATACAGGAGGTAGAAAGTGAAATCAAAAACGTCATCGTTCAGATTGATGCCACGTCCTTGTCACTTGACTCTCTGGTCAGCCCAGAAAACGCAGATCTGAAAAAAGCTTTTAACACGTATTCAGACAATCTTAAAAATCTTGATAATGATGGTCAACGACTAATCAAGCGGATGGATGAGATGAAAACAAACAGTAAGGAATATTTTGAAGAGTGGAATGCAAAAGGGGTCGCGTATAAAAATCCTCAGATCAGTACGCTTAGTGAAGAACGTCGCGGTAAACTGGCCGCTATCTATGCTCGAGTTCCTGCCGCAGGCGCAGGAGTCAAAAGCTCTTACCTTTCGTACCTGTCAAACCTGAAAGAAATACAATCATACCTGTCGAATGATTTAACACCTAAAGGCATTGAGACTATTACCCCTGTTGCTCAAAAATCAATTGCAGATAAGTCTGCTCTAAATACTTCGCTTCAAACGGTTCTGACAGCATTGGGTGAAATAAAAAGTGAATTGTACCGCGGGAATTAATAGATAGATGGAATAACGACTCGTTTCGGCGGGTCGTTATTCGTTTAAACAGGAAAAATTAAACCACAGTGGCACATGCTACTGACAATCGTAGTTACAAGTGAGGATGTTATGCTTTGAACAATCTGTATAGTTCTGATAGTGCTATGGCTGTTAGGAATGGTTACTTCTTCACAATGGGGGCCCTGATCCATATTCTGCTGGTGGTTGCGATTATTGTGGTGATCGTGTGCATTATTCAAGGCCGAAGGGTACTGTGTAGTTCGTTACATCCAGTGAGAATAGGGTTGGGTTTTCTACATCAGCCAGCGTCTTTTCATCAGCAGGTATGAGAAGATAAAGGTTACCACTCCGACTGCAATGAGGTAGATCAATTCCAGAGACAGATTCGATAGACTGCCTCCATCAAGCAGGATGGCTTTTACCGGTTCATACAACTGGTAGGAAGGTAAAAACGGTGCAACAGTGGTCAGTTTATGCGAAAAGTCGGATAACGCAGAGGGGAGCAGGTGGGGTAGGTAGAACAGGACTCCCAGTGTTCTGGCACTGGCCTGATTGCGACATAAAAACCCCAGAAAAATGCCGTACGAACTGAAACAGAAGCTGCCGGCTACAATAAATGCAGCGTAACCCAGGATGTCACCGGGCTTAAATGCTCCCAGCAGATGGAGGGAGAGGACCGCAGTCAGTATTAACAACATGCCGGTCAGTACCTTGGCACTGAGCCACTCAATTTCTCGCATGGGTGTTTGCAGAAGCCCGAGCAACAGCTTTTTTTCTTTTTCTTCGGCAACTTGCGCAGGCATTATAATGAAGCCGACCAGCAAAACCAGCATGAGAATCCAGGTAGGGAGCGTTTGCTGTTGAATCCCCCCTTCCTGAAGCGTCTTGATGTCGGAAATCCAGTTTTTGTTGTTTCCCTCTGCTGCCTTTTGTAATGCGGAAAAACTCTCCACTATTGAAAGAGTTTGTAACGACTCTTTCTTCAAGACGACAAGAGCCACACTCCCCTTATCTTTTTCAGAGCGAACCAGCAGGCCGTCTATCCTTTTTTCTTTTACCAACCTTTTACCTTCCGCTTCATCAGATACCCTGGAAACAGTAAATATCTTATCGGCAGAAGTGATGGTTTGCAGGATCACCGGCGCATAGGTCGCAGTTTGAATTAGTCCGATATTGATTTTTTTGAACTCTGTAGACGACATGTCTACCATCTTTAAAGAGAAGAAAACAAAAACCGGTATGAAGATAATCAGAAAGAAGGTTTTGTTCTTAAACGCGATGGCCAGATCATTCAACGTCAACGTAATGATGTTTCTCAGCATGGTAGGCTCGTCATACTATAAACGTCTGACTGAAAATATTCCTGAGGCGAACCGTCGAACAGCACGCGCCCCTGGTGGAGCATTATTACACGGGTTGCAAGGGTTTTTATCTCTTCAGGGCGATGTGATGTAAAGACGATGGTTTTTCCTGATGCATGAAAATCACGCAGCAGTCTGTAGATCTCTTTCGTCATCTCAAAGTCCAGACCAGAGGTCGGTTCATCAAAAAGGAGCAGGGGAGGGTTGGCTAATAGCGAGCGCCCGATGCTAACCCTTTGCCTTAATCCCTTTGACAACTCCTGTACCTTGCTGTTGCGAAAAGGGAGTAGATCAAACTCCTGCAGGATCTCTTCAATCCGTCCGGAAGGCGCGTGAAACAGGCGCGCAAACAGTGTAAGGTTGTACTCAACGGAAAAGAAATCGAACAGATTGGGGGTTTCCGGGACAAACCCGATTTTCCTCACAACATCCAGCCTGTTCTCCAGATTGATGCCGTCCACCAGCACACGGCCGCTATCAGGGAGAAGCCAGCTTGCCAACATTTTCAACAAAGTTGATTTGCCCGCGCCGTTGTGTCCGATGACAGCAATCAGTTCACCCTTTTTAACCTCAAGAGTCACCGGATGAAGTCCCCTGTTTTCGGTGTAAACTTTTGTAAGTTTTTGAATTTCTATTTGCATAAATCATGTCCTGTTATCCATGGATAGCATAGAGTGATACGAGCGGGGCGGAGCCCCACTCATTGTAAATATCAACATGATCACTGGAAGGTGAATCAAGACTGTTCTTATGTTATCCTCATGATTACGATCACCAGAATTACCACCACCAAAACTGCTATAATGAATCCCATTTTGTCCTCCTTCCTCTGCCGTGCTGTTTAATTATTTATCGGCAGGCATTTATAATCTGATTATGTGCATTTTTTGTCGGAATACCGGATGCAGAACTATTGAGTTTTTACTGCTGTTTTTTCATTTCAACGCGCTACTTCCCCAAAACCTTCTTGACCTGGCCGATCTTTCCCTGGACTTTGCCGGCTATCTTTTCAACAGTGCCTTTAGCCCGCAGTTTTGGATTATCGCTCAGTTTTCCGGCGACCTCCTTGATTGTACCCTTCACTTCGTGGAACGCGCCTGCTGCCTGGTCTTTTGTGCTTGATTTCATGGTAATTTCCTTTCTGGTTACGATTTTATTATGCAGCATCCACAACACTGCTCATGTCCTGCTTAACAGATACATCGCAACTAACGTGCCATAGCCGTGGTCTTGATATCACAAGTGTAAGGTGCTGAATATGCGAAGAAAAAAGGAGTGGATGTGTGGGGCAGGGTGGGGAGGCCGTCAGGAGAAGCTGTCATGAGTGGCGTAACTGTTATATATGGTGGTCCGTCGTCCTGTGCTGTTTCTTTAGGAATAAAACAAGAAAGTTTCGCTTTTAACCTCAGGTCTTAAACCCCGGGATTTCGTCACCGTCCGTTTCGTCCATTATGTGTTCAAGCTCTGCTATGACCTGGGCTCCCAGAAGCAGGATAATGGCTACTACCTCTATAAAGAGCAGTGCCACCACCGTTATGGTGATGGAACCATAAATGACATTTATCATGGATACAAACGAGTAATACCAGACCATCACCCGGCGGGTTATCTCCCATAACACCGCTGCGATAATCCCGCCTACCAGTGCATGACTAAACCTGACCTTCACCGGAGGCATTACCAGATAGATGGAGGTGAACATCAGTACTTCACCAACTATACCCAGGATATACAGCGCCGTGCCGGTGGTGCCCCCAAGGTTCAAGCTCCAGCCAAGGATTGCAAAGTGACCGCTTTCCAGCGTCTCAATGGCGCCGACGATAAGCGATACCAGTACGATACCCAGGCCCATGACAACGATATACAGATAGGGAATAATCGCGGAGATAAGAAACGTGCGGCGTTTAATTCTGGTGCTCTGAATAAAAATCACCGACAAGGCGCTTTCAAGCATTGAAAAAGCGGTGGAGCTGAAAAACAGCATGCCGAGAAAGCCGAGTATGCCGACCACTTTACGGTATTCAAGGAATGCCCGTACCTGTTCAGTCAGCGTCGCCGCGTAGCCGGGGATTATCAATCCCAGATACATTGACAAGGTATGGATCAACTGCTGCTCTTCTATGAAATTCGTCAGTACAATCAGGCCGATGATAGAGAGTGGCACGATTGACAACAGGGTGTAATAGGCGACTGCGGCGGACAACAGCAACCCCTGATTACGCATGAACCCGCGCACCACCCGCAGCAAAAAGCTGAAGAGCCACCCCGTCATCCGATGTGCATCCAATCGTAGATTCATGATTAATAATACCCATCATGCAGCATTTGCGGGACAGCTGCCATATCAGACCTCGATCCTGAACTCCGCACCACTTCCAGTGTTGCGTACCGTTAGCCGTCCCCCCATGTTTTTTTCAATGATGACCTTCGACATGAAAAGGCCGATCCCCGTTCCTTTGTCCGGCCCCTTGGTGGTAAAGTAGGGATCAAAGAGTTTGTCAATGATCTCGTTGGAGATGCCGTGGGCGTTATCGGTGACGGTAACAATCGAAGAGCCTCTCTCAGTAAATGAGCGGATAGAAATTACGGCATCGTCAACGTTGTGCAAGACCAGTTCGTCACGAGCGTTCATCACGATATTCATAATGACCTGGGTATATTCGTTTAGGAAACCGTTGACCATCGGATTGCCATCCGTAAGGAGATCAATGTTTACTTTCTGGTCCAGAAAGCTCTCTTTGATGAGGGAGAGTGTCCTTCCAATCTCTTGATGAACGCTGAAAGTCACCTTTTCCTTGTCCTCATGGAAAAAATCCCTGAAGCCATCTATAGTCCGTGACATGTGCATTATCAACTCCATGGATTTGCAGACGCTGTTTTCAAGAAATTCCTTGTTGAATTCCGGTGACCCATAGGTCACCGATAACTCCTGAATATAGAGGCCAAGCACATTTAGTGGCTGTCGCCATTGGTGAGCAATATTGCCGACCATCTCGCCCATAGCTGCTCGGCGACCTTGCATGATCAGCATCCGGTCCTTTAGGTGCAGGTCATCCACGTCACTGGCAATGCGCTCCTCAAGAGAACGGTTGAATTTTTCCAGCTCCAGCTGTTTTACGGCGAGCGCTATTTCAGCATGCCTCCGTTTGGTGATGTCGATTATGACCAGCCGTATTTCCTGACCTGAGGCGGTGACCATCGCTTCTATCTGTACAAAAACCGTATGGCCAACCTCGTTCAGGAGTGCTACTTCGCACGAATCCTTGATCTGGCTGGTCAGGACCGACCGAAGGAACTCGCTGAATACAGGGCGATCCGGAACAGCAACTAACAGCTCGAAGCGCCGACCAATCAAACGGGAGCGCACTCCACCAAGGAGGCCGGCGGCGGCAAGATTCAAAGAGCAGATGTCCCTGTTGTTGTCGAGGGTTAAATAGCCCACCGGTGCAAAATCGTAGAGGTCAGAGTAACGGTTCAAGGCGGTCTCAACATCATTCCTTGCTTGAATGAGCTCAGTGTTTTGCATTTCAAGCTCGATCTGATGGACCTCAAGTTCATGGACGAGGTGCTGAGTCGCTTTCTTTGTTCGTAGCGGATTCGATTGTGACTTTTTATTTAACAGGCATTCTTCAGCAAGTCTGCGCAGCTTGTCTTTTGCAGGTATGCTGTTGCCAGTACCGATGTTCATTACAACTCCTCTGTCTCTATTGTCTACGCAACACACTGCAGTTACACATTAAATATTGTTATCTAAGTAGCTAATATGTTATGCTTTTTATAATCCAGTGGATTGTTTTTTCAAAGTCCGTGTGGGTATTAACTGAAAACTACTGATTATGAGAGCATGCCTCAAAAGAGCGGCATGTATTAAGCGTACTACTGTTTAAATATCATTCCACTTTTTCATTCCAGATAGGGTTGTTTTTGTCGGCACGGTCGAGTTTTATAAGCTCTTCCGGATCAACATGCCAAAAAGACATATCAATGGCGCCCTCTGCATAATCCTGTTTACGGTTGTGAGCAAACGGGCACCACCAGTTTTCTACTATTTTAACCAGGTACGCAGCATAGCTGAAGAGTGCGACACTCATTGGACAATAGTGCTTGCAGTTTAATACCCAAAATATCCTGTAGTGCGCCAGATGGAACCGGGAAATATTGATTGTTGGCTGTTCAGTATTGCTGTAGCGGTGAGACTGCCAGGTAGGGACAAAATCCCAGTACGATTTAATGTCCATACCACCGACATATTTCAGGTGTGTTTTAACCAGAAAAACACCGATAATCACGAACGGTACGGTTGTAATAATAGGCAGATAGATCAGCGGGACGCCGAGTGCCACCTTCCAGAAGGGTTGCTTTTCATAGTTGCAGCCAATTCTTACTCTGTCCATTTTCATCCTTATGTATCTTGAATTGGCTGAGAATTAGAAAAAGAGCGCACTGCTAAGCGCTCTTTTTCTAATCTCTACTTGATGGTCATTCGGTTTCTTACGCTTTTGACACCTTTAATATCGGCAACAAGTTTGGAGACCAGATCTTTCTCGGCCGTATCCCTGGCTTTGCCCCCCAACGTTACTATGCCGCGCTTCGTCTTGACCGTAGTGTTGAGGACACTCGTCGAACGATGGTTCAGCAATATCATGTTGACCTGCGCTGTGATTGAAGCATCATCGATCTTTTCACCCACTGTTCGGGGCGCTTTTTCAGAGCTTTCAGACACCGTCATCTCGTTATTGACGCTTTTGATTCCTTCGACATCTCTGGCATATTCAGTTGTCAATTCTCTTTGTGAATGGCTGGCAGCAACGCCCCGCAGGGTTACGATGCCGTCCTTGACCTCAACATCGGTTTTGGTGGCGCTCACGCTGCGATGAAACAGGAGTGCGACCTTCACTTTATCACGGAGCCACGCATCCGAGTTTGCAGTAGGAGATGCATCTTTGACTTCCAGTTTGTTTTCAACACTTTTGACTCCGGGAAGACCTGTTACTGTCTCCAGTGCCAATGATTTATGGAAGTTCTCGGAAACGACTCCCGTCAATGTAACGGCGCCATCCTTTGATTGGATTTTAATGTCATCTTCCTGAAGGTAGGTTTTAAAAACATAAGACTGTCTTGCAGACGATTCGATGCGACCGTCCATGTTCGTTTCAGCATGAACAACTGGTGCGCTGAACGCCAGCAGCGTCATTGCGGCAGCTGCTATGGTTACGGAATGTAATACTCTCATGTGCGTCCTCCTTCTGTTTTATGTTGGCTATTCAGAAATCTACCACAGATATGAACCCTGAAAACCTTTTAAAGCCCGGCATAGGGTATTGTTCTCCTGTTGGTGGCGACCGAAGTCGCCCGCTACTTCCCCAGAACCCTTTTGACCTGGCCGATCTTTTCCTGAACTTTGCCGACTATCTTTTCATCCGTTCCTTCATTTTCCAGCGCAGGATTATCTCTCAGTATACCGGCAATCTCCTTTGCTGTGCCCTTCACTTCGTGGATTGTTCCTTGTACCTGGTCTTTTGTACTGGATTTCATGGTATTTCTCCTTTTGGATAAAGATTCGATTTAGCAGAAACCATGGCAATGCTCATGTTCGGCCAACGGGGTGTTTGCGATTAACGTGCCAGACGCAAGGTGTGGGATTAAAGTCGTACAAGCCGCTACTGTGAAGTGACTCGCAAGCGCTGTGCTGATGGATATTTCATAGGATTGGGAAACGGGCCGGACATACATCACAATGTAATCAGACAGCAAACCCCAAAGTGGGGATGACAAGATTACAGAACTAATGTTGTTTTTACCTCCGTTTAACCCGTCATATATGACATTTATGTGTCTTGTGACGGGTTAAACGTGACTGTCACGCGTTAACCAGAGCCACTATCTACAAATATTTCCGTACATTAAGGTAGTTGCACTCAATACAGGGGAATGTTTTTTCTGGCGTGGTACTTGCTAAATACCAGCATAAGAAACTTAATTTGAGGAGGTATTACATGAATAAGCTGATACGTATTACTAAATTGCTTGTCTGTCTCGGGTTGATAACCGCATTTCTGGGATGCAATGCCACACAAAAGAAAGAAAGTACCGGTGAGTATATCGATGACTCCGCTATCACAACCAAAATAAAAGCCGGTCTCTTTGAAGATGCAAAGCTGAAATCTTTACAGATCGAAGTCAAGACGTTCAAGGGTGTAGTACAGTTAAGCGGTTTTGTTGATTCAGCTGAAAGCAGGATAAAAGCTGGAGATATCGCCGAACGCGTTCAGGGCATCAAAGAGTTGAAAAACGATCTGGTTGTTAAATAGTATAACGAATATATGTGGAATAAACCCCGGATGAACAGCGTTCGTTCCGGCGGGTGTTGTTTGGTCTGATAATGAACAGAATATCTGAACTGCAGTGGCAATAGCTGCTGACAATCGTAGTTACAAGGGAGGATGTTATGCTTTGGACAATCTGTATGATTCTGATAGTACTCTGGCTGTTAGGAATAGTTACTTCTTATACAATGGGTGGCCTGATCCATATTTTGCTGGTGATTGCGATTATTGTGGTGCTCGTGCGCCTTATTCAAGGCCGAAGGGTACTGTAGCTCGTTACATCCCGTGTCAAAAAAAATAAGTCCGAATTAAGACTTTTCAGGTAATCCAAACCTTACAAAACAGAGAAGCCCCCACTCGTATTTCAAGATGGGGGCTTCTCTGTTTCGTAAGGGTATTTTTGTTACTTAATGTATCAGTCGTCATCTGCCCCAACTTCAGTTTTGCACGAGAGGTTCACTGGATTGCCACCAACAAAAACACTGGTATAATAAGACATGAAAATGCCATTATTAGGCCATCCTTTTGGGTTTTACATCGATTACACTGGCGGGTTTTTCTGCAATAAGTACCGGAGTGATGAAGAACACGCCATGACTATGAACTTATTGAGCCGGTAACGTTATATTGGCTCGCAGTTGAGTGGGAAACGAAGGAGATTCACGATGAACAATTACATCCTCTACCTGCTGATGCTCTGCGGCGGCGTAATGATTGCCGTCCAGCCTTCCATCAATGCCCGTCTGGCACGTTTCGTCGGTGTGCTGGAGAGTTCCTGTATCTCGTTTGCCATAGGTACTGTCGCACTGTTTATGCTGGTGCTGCTGGTCGGGCGTGGAAGCATGCGCGGGATTGCCGGGGCATCCTGGTGGGAGTTGACCGGGGGATTGATGGGGGCTTTCTTCGTCACCATGACGATCTTTGTGGTGCCGCGGATCGGCACCGCTGCTGCCATGGCTGCCATTATTGCCGGCCAGTTGGCCACCGGTGTGATTATGGACCACTTCGGCATGTTCGACGGTCGCCATATTCCGCTGGATTCAAGCCGCATGGTCGGTGTCTGTCTCCTGATGGCAGGCGGCTGGCTGATCTTTCGTCGTGTTGCCAGTTAAAAGGTGCGGAGTGCCAGACAGTTGTCTTTAAGGTTCATAGACGCAAACGCCGCCTTGCCTGATACTGGCGGTTCAGTTCCCACCCACCCCAGACAAGCGCCGTAAGCATCAGCATTACGCCGCAGCCAAAAGATATCCGGGCAATTACATGGTCGTACTGCATCAGACCGAGGCGGCTCAGAATAATCTCCCAGTCGTGATAATCCTCAACTTCGCTCCCGGTAACGCCGCCGATCAGCATCAACTGGCCGGCCCTGGCGTCATCCATGTAGGGGGCAATGTCCATGAAGCTCTGGCCGAGCCACCAGAGGCCGACCGATGCAGCAAAACGGTCTGCTTTGACAATAAAGGAGACCGTCACCACAAGCGGAATGAGCCACTGTCCGAGAGTGCCGCCCAGAACCTGGATAAAACGTCCGAAGGGCGAGAAGATGACATGGCCGGCTTCATGAAAAGGGAGGTTCACCAGGTGCATGAACGATGCGAAAAAGGCTTCACCGCTTACGGGTGTAAAGATGAATTTAACGCCCCAGATCAGGAGCAGCACCCACACGAGAGCTCTTCCAGCCAGGTGTAGCGGATTTTCCTCGCCTGGCACATCTGTAATTGTACCGTCCAGGTGGCCATTTCCAATAAATTGTTCTTCCGCAGTAAAGTCAGCATGATCTGACTCATGGCGGTATTGTGCCGGGTGTAATTTCGCGAAGATGACGCCGCAGCGAAGACATTGGATCGAGTCGTCCGGCTGTTCGAATGTGCATTTAGGGCAGATCATGTGATTGTGTCTCGTGAGCGTTGATTGCGGTCAGAAAAACATGCAGGGGGCAAACGCAACTTCTCCTGCTGATTATATCAGGATTACCTTAAGCTTATGTTCGATGTTCCCTCGACTAAAACTTGAACGAACAGCCGATCGTTTGCAACAACGCTCTCGCCAAGCTTCAATGAGCTGACGGAGCCGGAAAGAAGAATGTGCTCTCCGATCGGAACTCCAGCTAAAACAGAGGACGCTTTCAGGCGTACGCTTTCTAGTTGGCTGACAATAGAGCTGTTCAATTTCTCTTTGATCGTGTCGCGAATAGTGCCACTGAAGAGCCAGCTGCCGACACCGATGAAGAGTCCGGCGTTTTTAGTATCGAAGTCAACATTCTCGAATGAGAGTACGTTGAGCTGTGGATCGTAAACCGGCTTGGCAATCAACGTCAGTTCACCATCGAAATCGCCGGTTGACGTCAATGTTATAACCAGCTTCCCGTCTTCACCTTTCAGGGTAAAGCTGCGAACGGTAATTTTCTTGTCATCACCGAAAGTTTGATTCACCAACAGCGGGTTCAGCGCCGTCACAAAATCGGCGAAGAAGATATCTGTGGCCAAGCGGATATGAAACTGGTTGTCCACCGCGCTCAATTGCTGTGCGTTTGGCAATGGTCGTGCTGGTACAGCAGCCGGCTTTGGTCCGAGAGTTATTTCGGCAGCGGTAACAAGACCAACGGAGAAATGAAGCTTGTTGTTTGCTGTCTGCAGCGGACCAAGCACGACCTTCTCCGGCGCTAACTTCAGCCATGCACTGAAGTTCTTGTCAACCAGCACCGGTGTAAAAGCGCTCTGCCACAAGGGTGCAATTTTTTCCCTGAGCTTGATGGCTTCGTTGACTTTCGCATTGATAATCGGCGCAAGCAGTTTCTGCAGCGGTTGCGAGACCCCTTCAGCTAAGCTTCTCGGATTGAGCGAAAGCGGTCCAAGCCTGACACTATCCGCGAGGCCGTCGGAAAGTCCGGTATAGTACAGCTCTGTTTTAAGCCACCAGTCGGTGGTAGGGGTTATTTTTGCCTTAAAGCGGAGTTCCGTCTTCAGCGGGAGAGACGTGAACATGCCGTAGCCAAACGATATCTGCACAGGTAAAGATATATACACAAAATCATTCGCGGCGGTTATGACCGCCGGACCGGTGCGTAGGACCTCTACCGAAGTCCCAAGAGCGCCACTGCCCCTGTATAACTCTTTCTGCAAAGACTGATTGAGAATACGACTCAAATCAGCCGTATTTGCATCGACACTTAGATTTATGACAGACAATGCGGAGTCATTAACTGCCGCATAACATACGGAAGTTGTAGACAGGAGCGCACATAACAGGCCGACAAAAAAGCGAAACGACATATTTTAACTCCATAAACGTGTTGAATGTAACCCTGATTCTAGGCGTAACTTGCCTACGCCCACTCCGACTTTTCCAACTTGAGTCGTCCTTCCAGATCATCTATGAACTGCCGGGCTGACCTGCCACTGCGCCTGGCATTGTCCCGGCTCCATTGCAGTGCCTTGATTTGCAGATCATCCTCGCTAATGTCAAGATTACGCTGTTTAGCATAATGGTGAATAATTGCCAAATATTCTACCTGATCGAGACAATAGAACCCTAAGGTAATGCCGAAACGGTCTGACAGAGCAAGTTTTTCTCCGACGGCTTCTTCCGGGTGGATTTCGACTCTCCCTGAATTATCCTCCATTCTTTCCGGCATCAGATGACGACGATTGGACGTTGCATATATCAGGATATTTGCGGGGCGTTCCTCAATATCACCGTCGAGTAATGTTTTGAGAACTCGAAAGTCGCCTTCACCATCATCGAAAGCCAGATCATCACAAAAAAGGATAAAACGGTATGGTTCATCGCGCAATTGAGCAGTAATGATCGGCAGGGACATGATATCCCAACGCTTAAGCTCGATCATCCGCAGTCCATGGTGAGCAAACTGTTTCAGCAGTCCCTTGACAAGAGATGACTTTCCGCAACCGCGCTCACCCCACAACAACACGTTATTTGCCGGCAGGGAAGCCACAAACTGGCTCGTATTACGTACGACCTCATTCAATATGTCATCAATTCCGACCAGATCTTTAAGATCAAACATATGCGGGTGAACAACGGGCGTCAGTCGCCCCCCGTTTGCGATCCGCTCCCAGCGAAATGCTACGTATTGATCGAAATCAGGGGGAGGGGGGGTATCGGGGTAAACCCGATCAATTATCCGTTCAAATTTTTCAAGCAGAATGTCAATTTTCTTATGCCTGGTAATCATGGTAATGCTCACCTCATAAATCGCAGTTAAGTCGATAAAGTCTTTAATTATAAACGATTACATTTTGCCTACTCCAACAGTAAGAACACTATAGCATGATATAATCAGTCAACTGCTTTATGTCCGCACTCGCGGCAAGATTCACCACTACTCATACAGCCTCCCTTTGTAAATAGAATCAACAGTGGTTAATCAACTATCTATTATTGTTCGACAAAAGCGACTCGTATTCCCAGAGCAATTAAAACTATTCCTGTCACCCGTTCGATCCAGTGACTTACCGCTTCAACGCGCTGACGCACAGAGTGGTGGCCAATGATGGCGGCAAGAATGGAAAAACAGATAAATTCCAGCGCCACGATTGTGATCCCATACACTATTTGCGCCAGTAGCGGTGTACCGGGACGAATGATCTGTGTGAAGAGCGCTAGGAAGAAGAGTGTGGCCTTGGGGTTAAGTAAATCAGTTAAAAAACCGGTGCGCAAAGCAGATACGCGGCTGAATGAGGTGGTTACGTCAGATTGATTGATGGGAGGATGGGGTTGTGCGCGCAGTGATTTGATGCCGAGATAAATCAAGTAAGCTGCACCAAGCCACTTGACTACATTGAATAGCAGGATGGATTTACTGATGAGGAAACCAATGCCGACCAAACAGTAGGTGATATGAATGAGGTTGCCAAATGCAAGTCCTCCAGCTGTATATACGCCCGCACTGCGGGAATGAATAATGCTGTTCCGGATAACAATTGCCATATTCGGGCCGGGAGTAATTACAACGAACCAGCCGATTATGAGAACGGTGAGCCATTCACTTAATTGCACAAAACTCTCCTCTGACAGTGGCGCGTGGCACAGACAGTTTGTCTGCCACCGCCTGAATATTCGGGTACATAGTACCTGTCATCGAGCAAACTCTAGTATATAAATTGGTCTAACCGGTGGTCAACGGCCACCGCCTCCGAATATCCCCCTGATCCCTTTGCTGCCCAGATCGACGAGACCTTTGCCAATGTCGCTCAGGAGCGGGATGCCCATCTTGCGCGCCAGACCGCTGGCTATCAGGTCGATGATCTCCTGTTTGACCTTAAACCGGGGATTGTCCAGCCTGCCGGAAATGGTAAAGTTGACGACCAGTTCGTCCTTGTTGTTTTCCAGGAACCAGAGGACCGCCTTGGACGGCATGCCGAGGAAGAAGCCACGGGAACCGGCCGCATCTACCGTCATATCTTTGAGCCGGATGTTCCCCGGTGCGCGCAGAAGGTGGTCCTTAATGGAGACGGTGCAGTCGGCACTCAGGCTCCCCCTGTTGGTGGTCATATCGCCCGGTTTCTCATAGTAGGGACGGAAGCGGGTTATGTCCCACTGACGTAGCGCCAGGGTGGCGGAGCAGTTCATGGTAGCCGGGGCGACCGACCCCTCAAAACTCAAGGTACCTTTTACCGGGGCCTGGCAGGTAAGTTTGAACGGCACCATCCGGCCTGAATCCGGGAAGTCCAGACGGTCGGTATGAAGCGCAACATCGGTGAAGATGACCTGATGATATCGTTCCCGCGGGTTGTTCAGCCCCTGTCCACCTGTCCGGGCCACGTGCCGGTCAAGGATGGTCACTTCACCATTGCGGATATTAATAGCGCCAATGGTGACGGCAAAGGCCTTGCCGTTACTCCCCTTTTTGCCCTTTTTGTCAGTAGCCAGTGCGGGAATTGGATAGACGACCTTCCCGTCGGGAGCGATCTCGATCAGGACCCGGGGCTTGTCCATGCTGAGACTGCCGATCTGGAAACGCTCAGCAAAGAGGGTGCGGAGGCTGGGGGTGACCGTGAGCTGCTGGATCTGCAGGCGAGGCTGTTTTCCTTCCCCGCGGCTACCAATGCTCACCTTGTGGAAGGATATACGGTTCCAGTGCATCTCCACCCGGCCGATGGCAAGCTCGGGGCCCAGGATTCGGCGCAGACCGGATTCCGTCAACCGGCTAAGGTTGGCATAGACGAGCACAAGCCCCACTATCAGCAGCAGAGAGGTAAACGCTCCTCCCCAGAGCAGGTATCGTTTTCGGTTAGTCATAATCATTCCGGGGTTGCTCCTCGGCCAGCGGTTTCTTATAAGTTATCTGCCATAGCACGTTCAATGGTAGCCACGATTTCATCCACATCATCAGGGGAAACTTCAGAAAACCATACCTTTTGAGGGTAAATCATCACATTGGGGCCATTGGCGCAAAGTCCCATACATCCTGAAGTACTAATCCTGACTTTTCCTTTCCAGCCTTTCTCGTTAACAACGTCCTTCAATTTAGCTTTAACAAGCTGGCTGTTATTGTCTGCACACGATTTACTTTTTCCAGCACGATCATTGATACAAACGAAAACATGAGAGACGTAGGGTGATTCGTTTTGTTTAAGCATTATGAAATATATCCCCAAATTGTTTTTCGCATAACGGTCATGAAGTTAACCCGCCGTTTTTTGGGAGGTCTAACTTTCTGGTTGAATATTCAGTGTTCTCGCCGTTGTATTTTATGGTTTTGTCAAATGCGTAACTCAGCACTCTTCAGTGCTGTCTCTCCATGGGATATATCCAGGTTTTTGATCGCCCACGAATGCATCATTTCAAGTATAGGAAACGTACTATGACCGAGTTTAGTTAGCATCTTCTGGCTTACGTCGGGAACTATCCTCTCCAGTTCGTTGTACCGCTTAGTCCCTTCATTCAAATGCCACAGCACGAGGCATTTCCAATTGCCACTGATCATATCTATCGAACTTCTACTGGGTAGTGAAACTGCTTGCCACGCCATTCAATCATATTAGCCCCCAAAAATATATTATCGTGACAACCCGCACCGGTCCGCAATGCAAACCAATAGGTTCGTGTCGAATTAAATAGTGCCTTCTTGTGCCATTATTATCAAGGTATTACATTGAAAATACGACAGGGTGTCAATCAAACAATTTCACAGAAGGAGTGCAAAATGCAATACCCGAGGACTTTTCACACATAGGCTTGTCAGTGACTAACCTTGAGAAGACTGTGGACTTCTACACCAGCGTATTTGGTTGGTACGTGATCATGCCGCCTACAAAAATAGTTTCAGACAATTCTGCAATAGGTGAGATGTGTAACGAGGTCTTTGGCGAAGGATGGGGCGATTCCCGCATCGCCCACTTGGCAACAGGCGACAAAATCGGTGTTGAAATTTTCGAGTTCAGAAACGCCGAAAAGCGCGTAAACAACTTCGAGTACTGGAAAACCGGCATCTTTCACTTTTGTGTGCAGGATCCGGATGTTTAGGCATTGGCTACGAAGATCGTGAAAAAAGGCGGTAAACAGAGAATGCCAGTACGCGAATACTACCCAGGTGAAAAGCCATATCGCATGGTGTACTGTGAGGATCCTTTCGCTAATCTTATAAAAATCTACTCCCACAGTTATGAGTTGACATATTCAGCAGGTGCATACCAAGGCAAGGATGGCGAGGGAAAATAACACCGTTCACTCACTTGTAGCGGCCCGATAGTTATCAACTATCGGGCCGCAGGTCATTTTACTGTATCAAAGTGTGACGATGATTAGTCAGCGTCTCCGTCATGGTCGTCGTGATCGTCGTCGTGATGGTCGTCGTGATCGTCGTCGTGATCGTCGTCATGATAAGTAGTTGTAACAACGGTGCTTGGGCATGCCTTGCCCACCTCAACCTTTGACGACCAGTAGATGCCGGTTCCATAATTAGGAGATTTCCAGTAGTAGTCTACATTGGTTGTACGAGCTGCGCCCAGGTATACGCTTTTGCATAGTTTGCCGATTGCCGTTCCAGCATCATCATAGCCGGTCAGTTTGACCGCTGCCAGGACGCTTTTGTTGGTCATGTTTTTTACTGCCGCCTTGACAGTAGTAGATTGGCCCTTTTGAATGCTGGTGCCAGCGTGTCCCAAGGTGGCAGTGGTGAAGGCGAAGAGCAGCGCCATTACAAATATATTTACTGTTTTCATACTTATCCTCCAGGTTTAGTGGCTATAGTTTATGTTCTGATTATGCGGACACCTATGGCAGTACCGTGGTCGGCGCGGCAATTGTTACAAGGAAATCGGCTGCAGTGGCTGTGCCAGGCTCCGCTTGAGCAACAGTGTCATCAAAGGTAGGCGTTGTACGGATGGTGAATTTTGCATTACCATTGCCATCATAGGTAGGCCAGTTGCTGACGTTGCCGATGACGATGAACTCGTTGATGTTGACGTTAGCAAAATCATCAATATCTCCAGGAATCCAACGAACTGGGTCGGCCTTCCACATTGCAAGAGTTGCAGCGTCAACCGGTACAGGCTTACGGATATCAGTTCCGACAGGAGCCGGGATTGTCCAGGTGCCATCAGGGTTCAGGGTAGGGGTAAGCGATTCACGATATGTTACCCATGTACCGGTACAACCGGCATTTGCGGCACCGGCAAGGGCGGCAGCTTCGTCAAATACGCCATCGCAGTTTGCCATCAGGGCGTTGTCGGTGTAGGAAATGAGGTCCATGTCGAAGTAATAGCCGCCCTTTAAGTGGTTTGAGGGCATCCATTCACCGAACATGTCGCGGAGGACCTGACCCATGCCGGTTGTGGACATATGTGTCTCACCGGCCAATAAGCCGAAGGTTGCACGGACGTAGGGGTTGAAGTAGCCAGGAGCCGGGTGGTGCTTGTCGGGTGCACCGAACAGACCGTGTGCTACGAGAGAGTCAAGCTCACCCTGATTTGCCATGGTGCTGGATGTGGGGTTAGTGTTGGAGAACTTTGTGCCGTTTTTCAGGCTGAACGCGACGCCTTGACCTGGGGTGGCTTCAGTAAAATTGCCATTTGCGTCAACAAAACCAAGCTGAGTGGTGTAGCCGCTGACACGATTGCCGGTCTGGTTGCCGTATTTCTGCAGAATACGGTATTTGGTTTCCTTGGCATCATCTAAAACATTAAAAGTCATGTCAACTGGAGCATCAAGAACCCTGCTGACTACTTTAAACCTTTTGCTGGATTGGAATGGGTCAGAACATTGCTTTTTATCTATGCCCCACCAGTCACTCATCTGAGTGGCAGTAGGTGTTGAGTCAGGGTTCCACCCAGCTGACATTACACAGTTCTCGCCGGTAACATCGTCAATGTTGACAATACTTAGGCCGGGGCCCTGAGTGTCACGCTCTTTCCAAGTCATCGCACCATTGGGGATGAGGTTGTAGCCACCTGCATACTTTGACCATCCGCTTGGCATGAAGCCGCCAGTTGCAACTGCACCTGTGTTTGGGTCAACCAGTGAGCCAGGGGCTATATAATTGAACGGGTCAAATATAAGTGCCGGGTTGGTGATACTGGTCGGGACACCATAAGTTACCTTTGACATGTCCCAACTGGTGATTTGTGCTGCCTGGGATAGTCCTGCCGTTGCAAGAACTGTTGCTAGGGCCAGGGTTAATCTGGTTTTTCTCATCCTTTTCATCATTGTGCTCCTCCTTGATCTCTTTTGCTGGATTGAAAAGCAATCAAGTATTACAGGAGCAACATGAGTGCCAAACAATTACTGTTTTGTAAGTTGCTGTATTTAATGATTATATATTGTAGGATAAAAATAATGCTGTCATGGCTGCAACCAGGGTTGCCATGCCTTGTGTGGCTGACAGGAGTGTATGCTGTGGGTAGGATAGTGTTCTGCTTTTGCGGACTTGTTTTGTGATCTCTGATATTACGGGGAGTTATAAGGTGTTGTGACTTACCAGTGGGATAAAATAAGAGCCAATACTGTGAATCAGGCAAGATATATGAATTGATGCAACAGGAGTTGCGGTGCAACTCTGGTTGCTCTATTGAAATTGAATCTACAGGTAATCCTGTACTCATTGTGGATAGATGACTTTGCTAAGTTGAATCAGGTTGTTTTTTTAGGCGTTTAGCCAGACCTTGGCGTGTAATACCAAGTGTTGAAGCTGCAAGAGTCTGATTCCCATGTGCACGTCGCATTGCCTCAGACACCAACTGATGCCCTGCTTCTACAAGGTTTGGTAGAAGTTCGGGGAAAATTGTGCTTTGCTGGGTGGTAGCCTGATTATTGTCGGTCAGTATTTCGTCTAACTCTTCTAAAGTCTTCGGCTCTTTGTGGTGATAAACAGTAACTTTGAAGCTATCCAGGGACAGGAGGTCAGACTTACTAAGGCTGACAGCATTAAAGATCAGGGCACGCAACTCTCTAACATTGCCGGGAAAAGAATAATATGAGAGTAAGTCGGGCAATCCTTTGGGAACAGTGAGGCTTTTTCTACCTAAAGAGGTCGCGGCATCAAAAACAAATTTATGGATCAAGATTTCTAGATCTTCAAGCCGTTCTCGTAGGGCAGGAATCTGGACTTGGTGAGTGCTTAAGCGGTAATACAGGTCTTTTCTGAATGTTATATTTGAAGTTTGGCCGTTTAGCTCACAGTTTGTTGCAAAAACGAGCTTAGCTTTGAGCCTGCGGGGTTTGTCAGCACCAAGCGGGAAATATTCTCCCTCCTGCAGCAGGCGTAGCAGCTTAACCTGTGAGGTCAGGTTTAGGTCGCCGATTTCATCAAGAAATAAAGTGCCTCCTGAAGCTTCTTCAATCATTCCGCGTCGTACTCGTTCAGCTCCAGTAAAGGCACCTTTGGTGTGGCCAAACAGGGTGTCGGAAAAGGCATTATCATCCAAACCGGCAACATTTACAGCTATCCATGGCTCGTCAGGACAGCGTATTTTATGGATTGCCCTTGCTATAAGTTCCTTGCCTACTCCGCTTTCCCCACAGATAAGAATTGGTTCTGAGCTGTGAGCAACTGCTTCGCAATACTGAAATACTGCACGCATTTTTTTACTGCGAGTGCATATATCTGCAAAGGCATTCGGGTATTCCAGTTTGTCTTCAAGGAATAGTGATTTTAAACGCATGTTTTCGTCATGCATTTCCTGAGTGTTGAGGGCATGATGGATACTATATATGAGGCGCTCAGTTTCCACAGACTTTACATGGTAATCAAATGCGCCAAGTTTCATGCAGCGGACAGCTGTATCAACTTGATTCAGCCCACTGAGGATAATTACAGGAATTTCTGGAAAGTCTTTGGTGATCATTTGCAGCAGATCCTGGCCGGAAATATGCGGCATGGTTAAATCAAGAAGTACGATGCTGACCGTATTGCTTTTCAGTATCTGAATGACATCCCGACTATCAGAGCATTTGATGACATTGTTAAAGCCGATTGCTTCGCGCAGTGTCATGGAGAGACTGCGCAACCATGGGGCTTCATCGTCAACTAGCAAAACAGGCTTATCAGGATAGAGTTTATCACTCATGTGCGTTAGCCTCCGCATTAACCGGCAAATAGACAGAGATGGTTGTACCCTTGTTGACTTCGGATCTGAACTCAAATGTTCCGGAGTAGTCCTTTATTATTCGGTGGGATACCGTCAGGCCAAGGCCTGTGCCGCTGCTTTCCCGTTTTGTTGTGAAAAACGGATCAGTGATGTGGGCAAGGTTTTCTTCGCTGATACCACATCCTTCATCCTGAACGCGGATAACACATGACTGACGGTCTGAGTCATACAAGGTGGAGATATCAACACCAGAGTTCTTGTCTGGAAGCGACTGACAGGCATTCAGGAGCAGGTTGACTATTACCTGTTCTATCCGATGCAGATTCCCTAGAAAAGTTGGCGGTGGCTGGGCATAGGAGACAGAAAACTTGTTGGTAGAGTTAATTATAGTGCTGTTTGCAAGTCGTATTGATGCGCTTACCGCTTCATTAAGGTCAACCGGTTCAAGATCTGTTGGTATATCTTGACGGGAAAAATCTTTGAGGTCGTTTACAATCCTTTTTATGCGGCAAGCGCTTTCGAACATCTCCGCAAATAGATACGGAAGTTCATTACGGATTTCCGGGTAAGGAAATCCCGTAAGTAGGAATTCTCCATGATTTTCATAATGATGCTGCAGGATAGGGGCAGCATCATTGCAAGCTTTTCTGAGCAGTTCTGCATTAAGCATGATCAGTGCATTGGGATTGTTGATCTCGTGGGCGACTCCTGCAGCCAGTTCACCTAGAGAAGCCAGATGTCCGTTTCTGTTGCTCTCTTCAATCAGGCGTCTTTTTTCCGTAACATCGCTAGCCAGTGTAATGGCATGGGTTGGCTCTCCGCTGGAGGATTTTATCGGAAAGGCCTTGACCTCAAGGGATCGTCCGTCAGGAGTGGTGATGATGGCCTCTTCGTCGATGCCTGACGTGAGTGTCTTTATTACCGGACAGTCATCGCAGAAAGAAGAGCGACTGCGGAGTAGTTCACAGCAATATTCACCCGGCATGGATTCCAGGGTTTTGTTGAAGTAATCGCCTGCATGAATATTTGACCAGACTACTCTCATATCCTTGGAAATGAGCGCCAGCCC
>Ga0123338_10001082_pt1 | contig 26692 bp, 25 predicted proteins | sample grotaG_FD_89793 | JGI IMG/M metagenome (GOLD analysis project Ga0123338, IMG submission 89793) | Glacier valley bacterial and archeal communities from Borup Fiord, Nunavut, Canada, to study Microbial Dark Matter (Phase II) -... | ecosystem: Environmental > Aquatic > Freshwater > Ice > Glacier ...
TACCCTATTGATATTTATGAACATAGCCGTCCAAGCATTTATCGATTACAGAATTAGCTCATCCAGATTCGTACCAGCTCTCGGCATTAATCACATTGGCAATTGAAACAAGCCGATAGCTAAAAGAGTGAGAGATGTGCAGTAGTTCATTTTATTTCGCGCAGAAGACCTTCCGCTTTAGCCGTAGCCATGAAACTAACTGCTCAAGTCCAGCTTTTGCCGAATAAAGAACAGTACGGCGTATTCAAAGAAACACTTGAGCGGTGCTTGTAATGCGGTAAGTAAATATGCTTGCATAAAGCGTTGCGTCAACAGTTCGAATTAAGCACGCAAGGCGCGGGACGGGTAATGGGGAAAGTAGCGGATGGCTATAAGTTGGATCATGTTCTTCACCGAACAACGGGTCGTATTGATCTGGACTGTGAATGGACGCATCACTATGCCGTTCGTGTGTAGAGATCGCCAACTTGAATTGTTGGCCTATCGGCATAGCCAGTGCGACCTGGCGTACAGTCGGGGTAAGTGGTACTTGCTGGCAACATGGGACATTCCTGATCCGACCGAAGACGAAGTTGACCAATTTCTCGGTATCGATCAAGGTGTGATCAACATCATCGCAGATAGTGATGGAAACATCCACGAGACTCAAGCAGTTGAAGAAAAATGCGGAAAAACACGTACGGTACGTCAAGCGCCGTAAGAAATTACAAAGAACAGCCAAGCCCGCTATCAGACTGATGTGAATCACTCTATTGCGAAGTAACTGAAGTCCCCTAAAGACATGAAAAGGACATTACCCTACGGACAAAGGCTGGCAACTGGTCGTTTGCTCAATTAGAATTCCTTATTGTCTATAAAGCAACGTACTCGAGCTGAATTCCTGTGCGGTACCGCTACCCATGTTGTCTCACTTTCGTTCGACTGCAAGCCCTAGAGTCTATGACTCATAGCCAACGAGCGCAGACTAAAACGAGCCGCCAGTGCCAATATCTAATTCACGATCTGTCAACACAGATTTAACCCTGTTAATACGATACCAGCCCTCAGCCGCCTGCTGGGCCTGCCGACGAGTCGGATAGCCAAAAGGGTGAGAGATATGCAGTACTTCATTGTGACGATTCAACGCTTTCCAATAGCATTCATCCATATTTTGCCAAACTCTTAAACAGTCATTAAAAGACAGCTCAAATTCACTGAGATTACCATAAGATAACCACTGATCATCTGAACGATCAGCCACTAAATTATCTAACATCACCAACAAATAAGTCACCATCTCGGGAGCCGCTGCAATAAAATCCATATTGGCCCGATCGACATCTACATGAATAACAGCAATAGGGTACTCAGACGCATCACGTATAATCGGCCATGACCCTGGATGTGTTGAATCGTTGACATGCCAATTGCCCGGTGTTCGCTTTTCATTCAAAGTTCGTATAACACTCAAACTCATCATACTTAATGGTGGTTGAAACATACGGTCCTCTATTCAATAGTTCATAACAAAAAAGACTCATTCGCACTACACCAAACTTCAACGACTTGCTGCGCTTGGCGATAAATCGGCTTGATAGACCTGCTCCGCATCCGATCAAATATCGGCCATTCATATCTTAACCGAATTGCGCATCATCGGCTACCGATTTCTTCATTTAGCGAATATCGACCAGCACAGCCGATTAAGTTATCCAGCTTTCGATACACTCTTATAGACCCTATAGTAATTTTCAACGGCCGGCTATGTTTGTCAGCAGGTCCGCTAACGGCCAATGAACTTCACTGAACTTATAAAACTACTGGGAACACCGACTCGGCAGTCAAAATATCTGGCATCAGCAATAGATTAACATTTTCGGAGTCGCTATAGAGAACATCTCATCGGCAGCCAAACTCATAATGTTCAACAAGCGCTATTTTACATCTGATGACGAAACAGTCTAAACAATAAATGGCCGCCGTCTTTTCGATCAGAGTCTATAGATGTTGTGCCAACTTCCAGCCGCAGTGCTAAGGCATTTACCGAACCATCAGACTACGTCCCAGAAGTAACTCAAGTTACGCTATGACATCGATTATCCATTAGACTAATCTACTCAATAATTATCCGGTACGGCCAACAAGTCTGATACTAGGTGCAAAGCTGCTGCAATGAAAACCACATATTCCGTGATAAAATAGTGTGTATATGAAATAATGGGATAGGTACATGAACATAGGCTTATTGACGACCGACAGTCTGGAAACGCTTAGGGCACTGGGCAGCTATGTTCAACAGCACAGCAGCCATACTTTCTTTCTACCGCAAGCGGCCAAAACTCATCAACTCATTGGTGCAGTCGCTAAGAAAACCCCGTTCAACTATCGCTTGATTCACATTGCGCCGGCCAACACTCAGGATTGGAAGCAAAGCATTCAGGAATTCGTAAAAGCCGTCGATAAACTGGTCTTGTTCATCCCGCCTGGTAAAAGAATTGAGAAGCGCAAAGCGGCTAATCACACACAGTCCTATGCGGCTTTCATGGCTGACACACAACATATTCCAATCGAACGGATATATCCTAAAACCAACCAACAAGCACATGTCAGCAGCATTCCGTATTTTCGTATTCCCTATCCAACATTCAGCGAGCTGCCGAGCCATTGGTATCCGAACGTGCATCCGTGCCACACCACCTACTGGAAACAAGATCATATCTATCCGTTACTACGTCGGCTGTTTCATTTACATAGTCAATCAATCGAATTCGACCAGCAGGACAGCGACTGCATCGTACAACAACAAAGTCGGCAGCTGCGCATCTTATGGGCTGGTGTGCCTGAAATAGCAGAACAATTGATACAAGGCATTCCGCCTTCGACATCTTTCATTACTGCTTTGGCTATTCCTTATGAACACCGTCAACACTATCCAACTTGCGACACGCCTTATGTGTATTTGAATATGCCACAAGCCGCCCTTGATTTGTTAGTTGATTACCGAAACTGGTGGCGGCTACCGACTAGCCGACAACTACCGAATGGAAGCTATCTATATACGGAAGCCGACTATCAGAACTACGACCGTATCGGTAAGGAATGGGAAGCACGGCATATGTATCCAGCGATGACCCGCTGGCTGTCAGCAAACACACAACACTTCAAATCGCAAGTCTATCTGGCCGATAAACGAACTGACTTTATTGCGCAAGACACGCATGGCCATATCAATATCTTTGAGTGTAAACGTGTGCCCTATGGTAATGAACTCGTCACGGCGCTTGAACAACTGGAATTGTATAAAAGTCTGTACCGCGAACTCTATCAGATAGACGCAAAATATGATATAGTCGGCACGATTGTTTTACCACAGCAGACCTGTACGATGAGTTTACAAAGTTTGATTGCCGAACACGGCGCAGCACTACTCGAATTAGTCTGCGACGAGCAAGCAGTCGCTCTACTAGTCCATCGTAAAGAAGCCAGCCGCAACAGCCGAGTGATTGAATTTATAGAGCATCAGCAAAGAAGGAAATAAACAACATCATGAAAGCACCCGTCGTCCGAGGACTACTTCCACCGCGCAACAGCGAACCCAAACCAAAAGCCGTTAGAATCACTTTACATATAGCACAATCAATGATCGATCAACTCACACCAGTGGCCGAAGCACGCGGAATGACCGTTAAAGAACTTATCGAATGGGCAACCCTACAAAATGTTATTCCCCGAATGCTGGCTCAACACAAACGTGAAACACAAGTAGCCGACGAACCTATCCTAGAAGAAATCAATAGCCTGCCGCCAGCTATCCCTATTGTCCGTGCGGAGTAGTGATTGATTATGTCTCTGACACATGCATTGAACTCACTATTTTCTCGATATGTCTCTCTTCTCTTTGCCTTGATCTACCCGTTGCGAGCTAAAAGGGTCTTCCACTAGCAGCAATAAATATCCGATACTACCGAGATTTTGAGAAGGGTCTATTCGTTAAGCGAACCCCCTATAACACATATTAACGCGGTAGTACCGGAGTTTTACAAAGATACTCAAATAACACATGACAGTTCGCGAAACGCAAAACGAGGGTACTGAACCGCTGATCCAAGCGGTTATACCGCACTTATGAGTAGGTACTCAAACAGAAGAAGGGATACATGCCCAAATTACACACTGATCCGAACCGCGAGCGACTGAACAGCAAAGTTTATTTCACCGCCTCCGAAACAACCATTGACAAACTAGAACAGATTAAACGACGGCGCGGACCATCAACTAGTCGCTCCGACATAATACGTGAAGCAGTTGCCAAATATCTAGCCGAAGAAGAAGAACAGATCGGTAGCAGCGCACACTTCAGCAAACGACTCGAGGCACGCCTTAAGACCCTGCTGGAAACGCAGAAACAGCAGACGCCAATTAGCACCGACATCATGCTCGAAACCATTCTGAATTTACTGTCGATCGGCCTGATGAATATCCTGCCGAATTTCGTACCTGAGAATAAAGGCTATGCCAATTCCAAGACGCTCATCGAAATGGCACTCACCCAAACCATTCGTGATCATGCCAATGCACAAAAACGAGTAGAGATCGCTGAAGCAGAACTCAGAAAAGTGAAAAAGCCGTGACCACTCGCGTCATCATTCCTGACCTGCGTTATCACAAACCAAATCGAAAAGCACAAAAGCAGTTGCGCGCCAGCCTGAAATACCTGACCTATCGGGACAATCGAGAAGATGCCGATCATCCCGAATATGCCGACTTATCTGATCGTTGGCATGACCGTGGCCTGGGCGATCGCTGGCAAGACATCGAACAAGCGTGTGGGCAGCTGAAAAGCCGACATGTACTAGCCTGGTCACTCGTCATCGGACCAGACCCACAAACTTTCAATCAACTGCCCGCAAACGAACATGAAAACCTGCTGACCAGCCTGACCGATCAGATTGTCGGTGAGTATTACGAAAGCCGTGGCTTGAATATTCCCGAATACAGCTTCGTCATTCATCACGCCGCTACCAAAGAAACCCATATCCCATATCCTCACGCACACATCATTCTACCAGGCAGTACACCCAGCGGCGACGAAAGCCGCCGCCGCCCTTTCTACAACAATCGCGATAAAGGCGATCTGAAGCGTCTGCACAGCATCTCCGAACGAGCCATGACACAACTGATGGAACACGAACTAGGACACGACTGGCAGACCACGCGCAGGCTTGAAATTCCCGTTGTCGCAGACACCGAACTCGATCTATCGGATGAAGCCATCGAAAACTCGGCTGATGAACCAACAAATACTAATCGCCAGCGTTGAAATTATTTGAGAAAGGAAACGCTTATGCTTCTGCTTATCCTCTACATCGTACTGACTCGAAACACTCATCATCGACAACGACGCATGCTATTGAATTTATCTGACAGCCCACGGGGCGTCCTAGCCGGCACCGCTGGAAGCGGCCGAGAATAACTTTCCTATGCACAGACCAGCCTCTCATAGGGTCGGAAGACTGGACTAAGTAAAAGAGTTATCGAGAGCCAGACTATTTGGCAGCAAGGCGTGAACTTTCAGACAAAAACACCGTTCGACGAATTTCGCTGGTCATAAAACGTTTTTAGCTGACACGCCAGCAAAAGTTAAGACCCCTCGATCATCTACAATACAGTCACTATTCAATGACAGGAACACCACTCGTGATCTACTGGCTGTATACCGATGCTCATCCATTCATCATGGTTCTGAGTATCCCACTTCTCATTCTAGCGATCAGTATCCCGCTGATCACAGTCAAACGCCTCGGCTCCGGCAAATCACTCGGTGAAGGGATCGACATCGGCGTCAATTCACTCACCAGAGGCTTACGAAAAGCCTCTTATGTGATCCTGCCACTGGCCATCGTATGTATCGTGATCAGCCTGACCGGCAGTATAGCCTTAGTCAAGATCAATCGGGCCAGTCATCTTTCAGGATTTCTCGAACTACTAGTCGGCGGACCCCCTAGTTACGACAAGCAGCATATGCTGCTTGTCGTTGTGATCACCTTATGCGCTGCTGGCTTTCCCAGTTTCATCCTCAGTCAAGGCTACAAAAGCAATGGCTGGCTACGTCAGATGATCGACCGCTGGAGTCGACCGCGTACCACCCGTGGCGAATTGGGATCGGCTCATTTCTGCAGCAATCGTGAATTCGGACGCTACCGTAAACCTGACCCGGAAGGAATCGTATTTTACGGGGCCTTCTACGACGACAAGAAACAGCGTATCGATCAAGGTATCGGAAAGTTCTGTCTGACACTCGAAGATGCGGCACGCGGCATTCTGACTCTCGGCGGCCCTGGTTCGGGTAAAACACAGGCTGTCATCTTACCCGTCATCGCCGACAGCATGCTGAACAAACATTCGCTGATCGTGGTCGACCCACAAGGTGAAATCACACCTGAGATCATCAAGCTGGCGCGCGTCACCAATCATCAGGTCATTGTTCACGATCCGACCTCAACCACCGGCCCGCGCTACAATATCGCCGAAGGCATCGAAAGCGTGTCCGACGCAACTGCGATTGCCACCGTACTGATTAAAAGCGACGGCAGCGGTGGCGACATGAGTTTCTGGACACAATCGGCAGCCATGCTGCTGGCCGGCTGCCTGCTGCGCTTTCCAAATCTGGGCGAGATCAGCATGGCCCTCACCGACTACAAAAAACTCGCCCAGAAACTGAGCGAGAAAGCCGACGACGCGGCGCAAATCGCCAACTCATTCATTGCCAGTGCCGCCGGCCCTGATGGTAAGATGGCCAGCAGCGTCATTGCCACCCTGTCAACCTCGCTGGAAGGCTGGGCCGACGCGACCGTGCGCAGCAACACGAGCACCTCCGACTTCGACATCGAAGACTTCATCAATCAGCCCAGCGTAATCGTACTGACCTGCCCAGGTCGTAAACGTGCTGTCTATGCTCGCTATCTAGGTGCCACATTACGCAGTCTAATGCTCAAACTGGACACCATCGGCGAACAGAACCGACACCCCACCAAAAAGGCTCGTCTGCCAGTGCCGGTCAACATCATCCTGGACGAGTTTCCGACGCTCGGTCGGCTGGACAGTCTGGTCAGCGATGTCAACCTGGTTCGTAAACGCGGCATTTCGATCCTGATCGGCGCACAAACCAAAGGTCAGTTCGAGCTGATCTACGGACGTGATGGCACCACCGCACTACTAACCGGTTTAGCCACTCAAATCATCTACGGCGGCTGCGATGCCGAAACTGCCGAATTCTACTCGAAGTCGGCCGGCACAACGACCACCAACACCAGCAAGGACCCGACCAAAAACAACGCCCGTCAGCGTCAACTTCTGACCCCTGACGAGATCGTCAGTCCATTAATCGGAAACATGACGATTTTTGCCCGCTATGTGACCGAGAACTCCGGTGGACAAGCAGTGCTGAACGGAGAGCTGACACGTATGTATCAACGCGAAGACTGGGCAGCCGCCATCAAGGCCAGCGAGAACAAGCCAGTTCGTCTGCTGGAACGCTCAGAAGCACCTATCCTGGGCAAACTAGCCAGTAAGAACGTTCCTGCACCAGCAGCGACCCTGCCAGCCACGGCGACTCCCATCCCTAAACCAGTGATCCCTCAAAAGACGATTCGCTCCACGACCATTCGCAGCAAACCAGTGACCGAATACGAACAGCTCAAAGAGAATTCACTGTTCGGAAACTGCGGCAGTGACACAGCACTCCAACCGGGCATTCAGAACCTGCTCGATCAATCGACTTTAACGGCTACGACTGACGTCCAAAAAACAGTTCGGGGCCTTACTCAAAAAATAAAGACAGCCGCCTAAACTACAGGACAAAAGATGCTGTGGCAAAAAGCAAAGTCCACAGCACCCTTCGATTCAGACACAGAATCATTTTATCTTCTGATTCTCGAAGATATCAGCGCCATCAGAAAGGCCAAAAACACAAGTGCAGTCCCTGATCACCTTCTGAAAACCCTTTTAAGACTGCAATTGATTCATGACTCTCATTACTATTTTTCCGCTTTTATTTTCAACTATCATGAACAGGGAATCTCAATTGAGATTCCCCGATCGACTAACGCTTGAAATATTGAGAATGCTGCGAGGCCGCGAAAAACGAAAAACCGGCGACCAAATGCTTGGCAAACAGCTGATGCCCGTCCACATCGGGAACATGCGTGAACTGTGCAGTCCCTTCACTGAATAAGACGAGTGTATCCATCTCGCCACCATCCTGATAGACCAGCACTGCGGCCCGTTCGGTACTTGTTTCAAGCACCATACGGCCGTCATCCAGCCCCTTCAACGCCAAAGTGGTATTCAGCAAGCGCGCTACCTCTAAACGCCCTTCCTGAGCCGGCAAACGCCGTTCCGACCATACTCCGTCCGTCACTTCCACCAGATGCAGCAGTTCCGCGTGCAATGAACCAACCAACACGTAATTCAGCATTCAGATTACCCTCTCCATAAAAAAGCGAACACCACCGATTATAGCGTATCCCAAACCGCTTCACCGGCCAAAATACGCTTGAGTTGAACCGGAAACTGTCTGAAATCAAGCGGTTTACTCAGAAAACCGTCGAACCCGACCTCTCTGGCACGCTTCACCGCTTCCGGCGACACATGACCCGTAATCGCCACAAAGCGTGTTTCCTGCAAAATCGCCAGCCTGCGCAGACGGGTCAGCAGCATATAACCATCATCACCACCGGGCAGCGACAGATCGATAAACAACACATCGATCGTTGAACCGAGCAGAGCAATATCAAGCGTGTCGAAATAAGCATTACTCTTCCAGTGGATATTCGCCGGTAGTAAGCCAGCCATTTCAAGCAGGCGGCCGACCACTACAAAACTATCCGAGCGATCATCCACCAACAACACGACCACCTCTTTAATCGCTTTCATAAAACCTCTTTCTGGGAATATCCCCATCTTACTTGTATTTTATAAGGGGTAACCATTATTCCCCAGTCTATGCACTAAATTCACAACAACCCGGCTACTTTCAGCTGAGATGGGAATATCCCCATCTTACTCAGAATACACGAATATTCCCCTGTAAACATGCTCAGCAGGCTGAACAAACCCGTTTATGGGAATATCCCCATCTTACTAAGCATAACAAATATTTCCCCATCAGCGAAAATAGCTGGTCCGCCCTGATTGATCAGTGCGGACCATCAGCAGCCGACCCAACAGCTCAGCTTGTTCCAACGTTTCACAGTACAAGATTTTCAAATCCACCTCATCCGACACCCACTCATCTTTCACATACACAGCCAACTTGACGGACGGTCGCCGATCACGTCCGAACACGACATACGATACCTGAGCCGCCTGAAGCACCGGCAAGGGTAGCTGCTGATCCGCGATCGGGATAGAGAAGAAGAAGGTGCTGCCGCGTCCGACCTCACTGGTGAACCAGATTTGCCCGCCGTGCAATTCAACCAACTGCTTGCAAATCGATAATCCCAATCCCGATCCACCATAAGCCGGCGTGGCCTGCTCGAAACGCTCGAACAAGCGTACCGCTACCGCCGCCGGAATACCCGGCCCCGTATCCGAAACCACAAACACAACGGCGGACTGATTGATCAGTGCGGACACTTCGATTAAGCCCTGCTCACAGAATTTCGCCGCATTCGACAGCAAATTGACCAGCACCTGTTTGAAACGCAGCACATCGGCCAGCAGCAGCGGCAGACTATCCGGCAGCTGCACGCTCACCTGCACCTCACGCCGTACCAGATTGCGCACCGCCGCCACCGCCGAATAGACCGCATCGCGCGGTGCTACGTGCGCCAATGCCAGTTGAATACGGCCTGCTTCAATCTGATTCAAGTCCAACACATCGTTGATGAGCGCCAGCAGATGCCGACTGCTGCTCGACACCCGTTCCAAGTCAAGCCGGTACAGGCTCGGCAGCTGCGCCCCAGCATACTGCGCAGAACCACCCAGCATCAAATCTACAAAAACGATGATCGATTGCAGCGGCGTGCGCAGTTCATGCGTCATCGTTGACAGGAAACGTGTTTTCGACTCGCTGGTCTGCAAAGCATGCAAGCGCTGCTGTTCAGAACGCTCGAACAGCAGCACGTTCTCGATGATGACGCCCACCTGCGCCGCCAGCACGCGCAGCGCCTCAACTTCATAATCCACAAAAGCCGTGCGCGTGCGGGCGACTTCCAAGCGCCCCCCTTGAAAAGGAATAGACAACCGCTGACCAGTCACTACCGGATTGACCAACTCCACGGCCCACAGACCACTCAGCGCCACCGCCCGCAGCCGCCCGTCGTCGCCTTCCAGCCGAATCTGAACCGCCGTACACCGAAACACCGGCAGCGTATTCAACACCAACCAATCCAGAAAACGCTGCCGATCGACGGTCAAGCGCGCTTCACGACCAACCAGAAGACCAAACGCATCATACGCAATGCGCGCTTTCATCTGGTCGGTCGAACGCGTCAGCGGATCGAACAATCGATCGGTCAGCACCGCCGGCGACAAGAGCAGCACACTCAGTGCGAACATGATCAAACCACCCGAATAGCTATTGCCAAGCGGCACTGCATAGGTCAGACCGCCGCTCACCAGCAACGCCAGACCAATGAAGAAACGCCGCCGCAGGCCAGCCCCAACCAATCGCCAGCGCACGACCACACAGCGCAGACAGACCAGCGAATTCAGCAGCCCACCGCTCAGCAGCACGATTCCAATCGGCAGCACATCCACTTCGTTAATCGCATCCGGGCGCAGGCGAGCCGCTGACAGGATTTGACCCGTGAACGGCCCGGCCAGCCAAACCAGCCCCACAAAAACGACTAGCGCCCGCCCAAACCGCCGTGACCAGGGCCGCCAGGCATCCAGATATTCGAACACAAAGCAGTAGATGCGCCAGCTGAGTGTGGCCAGGACAGCGCTCTCCCAGTTATAGCCATTCAGAAAATGAACGGTATCGACCATGCCTACGAAACTGGTCGCCATGTCACAAAAAGCCATCCAGAACATGCTGAACATCAACAGCGCAAAGGCCCGCCCTTTACTATCCTGCCGCCGGCTGAACACGATCAGCAGAAACATCGTCGCACACAAAACGGCCAGCACACAATCACTGACCGTTTGCAGCAGCATCCACACCCGCCCAATCCCATCCAGTTCAATCATTGCTCGGCCAACCAATCGGCCAGACTACCTGCTCTCACCTGCGGGCCCACCGGATACGCCGGCTTTTCCGAGGCTCCGATTAAAATCAAGGGCGCGTGTAGCAGCTGACCCATCTCAATCGCTCGATCAGCCGATTCGTACAGCAGCGGTTTCCATCCCCGCTGTTCCAGTGCCAGCAGCGTCTGACCCGCCAGCGCCGCACTGGTCAGCACCGCACAGCGACACTGCGGACGCCGCTGCCGACCGTACACTGTCAAATCATCTCCGATCGGTAACGTACTCACTTCGACCAAACGCGAACCGACACACGGAATATCGAAGTAAAACGTGCTGCCCCGCCCAAGCACCGACTCGAAACCGATCCGCCCGCCATGCAGCTCGACCAACTGTTTGCAAATTGACAAGCCCAACCCCGATCCGCCATGTTTACCAAAAATATTGCCATCACCCTGCTCGAAGCGGCCGAACAAACGTGCCGCAGCATGCTCTGAAATACCCGGTCCACTGTCGATAACGGCAATCCGCACGCGCTCTGGCGAGCCGCTCGCCTGTACTACGATCGACCCCTGTTCACAGAATTTCGCCGCATTCGACAACAGATTCAAGAGCACCTGTTTAAGGCGCAGCCGATCGCCAAGCACCAGCGGCAGATCAGCCGGCAGCTGCAAACTGAGCGTAACGCCCGTCCGCACCAGATTGGCAATCTGACTGACCGAACCTTCGACCAGATCGGCCACCGCCAGCGCTTCCAGCTGCAAATCGAGCTTACCAGCCTCGATTCGGTTTAAGTCCAGCACATCCCGAATGAGCGAGAACAAGTGATCGCTGCTGATCTGAATGCGCCGCAGATCGTCTCGATAAACCACTGGCAAGGGTTGCTCACCATAAAAGGGGCCACCTTCCAGCATCATCCCTGTGAACGCCATCACCGACTGCAAAGGCGTTCGTAGTTCATGACTCATAGTCGATAAAAACCGACTTTTCGACTCACTGGCCGCGCTGGCCCGCTCACGCTGCTGTTCCGATTCAACGAACAGACTGGCATTGTCGATCAGCACACTCAGCTGAACCGCCAGCATCTCCAGTTCTTCAGAACTTTCCTGCACCAGTTCGACTTCCAGTTCGCCCTTGAAAGTACTACCTTGCAAGGCAAAAACACGCCGCCGCCCATTGCCTAGACGACCGGCCTGCAAACTATCTTCCAGCCGGATTTGAACACCTCTATAGCCCATGCTGCGCTCGATGTGATCGACCAGTAGCGCCAACACCTGCTGCAGATCGGTCGACAAACGCACCGTCTGAGCAACTTGCAGGATCAGCATATCCCGCCGGGCCCGTTCGGCCAACTGCTCATTCAAACGTTCCAACGGGTCGAACAAACGACTGCGCAAGAGGCCCGCCAGCGCCCATACAATCAACGGACTGACCAGCAGCACACACACATCGGCCAACGCTGGCGGCAGCAGCGCGTAGTACACACTCCCCACCAGCAGCCAGCGCCAGTACCCCGTCAGCCGCCGCCAAGCCGCCAGCAGCAGCAGCAGACTGAGCGGTGGCCAGACTACGACCAGACCCAGCAAGACAGTCCCTGGAAAACGCAGCAGCCGAAACACCGCCCACCACAGACAGGCCAAAGCCAGCGTTTGCCCGATCAACGGCCAGGCCGCGAGCGGCTGCGCATAAAATTCAGTAATACGCCGCCAGCTAGCCAGGCTACCGGCCAGCATCGTACACGCACTCAGCAGCGCCAGCCGCCGCGCACTGGCATCGAAACGCAGCTGCAAAACGACCAGGAGAACCACTGCCCCACACACCAGCGCACAGCTGAAATCAGCCAGCAGCAGAAAAGCCGATACCATGAACCACCACCCTTTGCACGGACTAATAGTCTATGGTACGCTATTAACGGGCAAAAAGGAATCAGCTATGCACATTCTACTGGTCGAAGATAACCGAGCTACCCAGGAAGCACTCTCGCGTATCCTGCTCGAAACCCCTACTAACCAGCTCGCCCTAGCCGAAAGCGGCCTGCGGGCACTGCATTTGATCGAGGCCAGTGCCTACGATCTGTATCTGATCGACTTCGATCTGCCGGATTTACATGGCAGCTTCCTGGGTCTGGCCTTGAGCACGGCTATGACCGACGGTCGCCTGAAACAAGCGCCCATCATCGCACTGACCGCCCAGAATGACCTGGACACGCGCCGTGAAGCCGACCGCTGCGGTTTCTGGGCCTTCATCGCCAAACCGTGCACGGCCGACTTGCTGCGCAGCACCATCGAGCAGCTTACATGCTGAATGTACTCCGTACACTGAATGGACGCCGCACGCCTCCACTACGCCTGGCCTATCAACTGCTGACCAGCGCTAACGAGTCGGATCTGCTGACCAGCGCGCGTACTATTTTTGAACCCGACCAACCGCCGCTGGGCAACCTATGGCGCATCCAAGGCGATCCACTGCTGCCCATTCGCCGCATCGAGAAAATTGCCAGCCTGGACGGTCAGTCAGCCCATCTTCAGATCAGGCCCGACCAACACGAACACTACGCCATCTGGTCCAACACACCAACCTTGAGCACACTCCACACGGCCAACAACACGACCCAGCTGTTGATGGGCTTAGCCACCGAGAAAGGCTGGCAAGGGCTGCTTGAGTTCAGTTGGCCGTATCTGAAGACGATCAGCCGCCGACAGCGTCAGGAACTTCAGGAATGGCAGCCGTTACTGGCCGCTGCACTGGAAACGCACAGCACCCGGCTAGCCAACAGCCGCCTGCAAGAAGCCTATGTACGACAGGCGCGCGACATGAACATCATCGTCGGCATCGCCGCCAATGTCGGCTATGTACTATCCGATCGGAAAAGCACCGAGCTGTTATCGGACATTGCGACCGCCGCCGCGATGGCCTTTCACCTGGAAATCACCGGCTACCTGAAAACCGACGAAGCAGCCCTCAATCGCATTCTGTTATCCTCCAAAGCCTATGGCGGGCCACCCCTCATCAGCCTGACCAGTGACGATCCAATCGCCATTGCCTATCGCGATCGACGCATCACCGAAAGCCACTCCAACAGCGTTCACCGTCCCACCTCAGCCATCGAACTGGCCATTCCCATGCTGCTCGGTGAAACGCCAATCGGCGTGCTGGCCTTTCAAGACATTGACAGTCATGGCTTCGGAGACGCTGAAAAATCGGTACTGCTGTCTCTGACCGGCATGATCACGGTCGCCTATGAGAACGCACGTTTGTACGAACAGCAAGCGCACAACGCGCGCACCATGCGCCAGCTGAGCGACACCAAAACCGCATTCCTATCGACCATGAGCCACGAACTGCGCACGCCGCTCAGTCAGATCATCGGCTACTGCGAGCTGATCATGATCATGCTCGGTCGCGCCAGCGCCAGCATCGCGCTGGACCTGAGCGATCTGGATCCAATGCTGGCCGCCGAACTGCTGAGCATGGAAGAACCAGCAGCACCCAACATCGCGCCCGCCATCATCGAACAAGCCGAACACATCGTAAATCGATTGAAAGCCAACCAGCTCAGCAACACCGACGCGATCACCGATTTGTTGAGCTTACTGGGCATGTCGATGGACACCCTGCTGCGGGACATCGGCTACGTCCGCGAAGGCGGCCTGAACCTGATGGATCTGATCGACGATCTGCTGAACATCGCCAAAATCGAGGCCGGCTATGTCGAACTGTTCGCACAGACCTTCAGCATCCAGGGCGTCCTGGACGAACTGAACGTCATCGCCCTAGCGATCGCCCACCGAACCCACAAACAGCACATCAGTTTCAGCAGCGAACTGGCCGCCGATCTGCCCGACCAGATGACCGCCGATCGCGGAAAACTGATCCAAATCATCAGTAATCTGATCACCAACAGTTACAAATTCACCGAACACGGCTTCATCGAACTGAGCTTCCGCCGCCTGTCAGCCAGCCACCTGCGGATCGCCGTCAGCGACAGCGGCATCGGCATTCCAGCCGACCAGCACCAGCGCATTTTCGACAGTTTCGTACAAGGCGACCAGAGCACCACCCGCGAGTACGAAGGCAGCGGACTCGGCCTGGCCATTTCGCGCGCCATCACCATTCATATGGGTGGCAGTATCAATCTGAGCAGTGAAGTTGGTCAAGGCAGTACTTTCAATCTCGATCTGCCTATCATCCATGAGGACAGCTGATGAACTATTCCAACTGGCGCGTTCTGTTGGTCGACGATAACACCGGCAATCTGAAGATGTTGAACGATCTGATGATGTTTTACAACCTGCAGGTGACCACTGCCAGTTCAGGTCAAGAAGCGCTAACCGCCGTTCAACACATGCCACAGCCATTCCGCTTCATTCTGAGTGACATTTCGATGCACCACATGGACGGTTACGAACTATGCAATCGCTTACGCGCCCTGCCCGAACTGAACAATACACCGATCATCGCCACCACCGCACTGGCCATGGCCGGCGACGAACAGAAAGCACTGGCCAACGGCTTTGACGGTTACCTGTCGAAACCGCTGCCGCCCCCCAAAGAGCTGATGGAACGCATTATCTTGATCATCTCGAAATTCATGAAAGACAAACATGCTGCCCAAAACCAGTCCGATCGCTGAGTCCAGCCACCCCAGCTCGGCCCGCATCGTCGTCATTGACGACGAGCCAATGGCCCAACTGCACATCGCCGGTCTGCTGCAATACCTAGACTGCACCACGCTCGGTATCCTATCCGCCGACAACGCATACGCCACCATTCGTCACCAACAACCACAACTAGTCATCGTCGATCTGAAACTGAGCAACGATCCCGCCGATGGTTCCGGTTGGACGGTGCTCGATCAACTGAACAGCGATCCCTTCACAGCAGACATTCCGGTCATCGTTATCAGCGCCTATACAACCGCTCGCATTCATGCCCGGCTGACCGAACGCGGCATCAAGAGCGTCCTCGAAAAACCGCTGCAAGCCGTTCCTTTCTATGCCGCCGTACGACCCTGGCTAAAAAGAAGTCCCTGAAAAGCAGTAATTTGCTGGCCGCGCAGATGATTTTATACAGACCAGCTATGTTACAGTGAGTGTCGGCAGATACATAGCGGCCCTCCCCCCCCCCTTTTTTCATCGCCGTGTATCTGTCAGTCCCGAACCTCGCTATAATGAATCCGGACCTGCAGGTGAGACGCCAGGTTATCCGCGATTTAAGGGGGCGAACCACTTTCACAGTTTTGGGTTCAAGCAGTATGGCGCTGGTATCAAGATCGACGGACGGCGGCTCGCGCTGTTTGGGATAGGTCGGGTGCGTGTCTTTTGGCACCGACCCACTGAAGGCAAGATCAAGACGGCGCGTATTTGTCGCACGGCGGGCAAATGGTACGTGTGCTTTAGCTGTGAAGTGCCCGATCCGCTGCCCTTGCCTGAGACGGGCTGTCAGGCGGGGATCGATCTGAACGTTGAAAACCTGCTCACAGATAGTGCAGGGAGGCGCGTGGAGTCGCCCAGATACTATCGGGTGGCGCAGCACGACCTGAAACTTGCCCAACGCAGTGTGCAGCGCAAACCAAAAGGCAGCAAAAACCGCCGTAAGGCATTGCTTCGCGTTCAGCGCCTGCACGCGCATATCAAGCACCAGCGTGAGGACTTGCTCAACAAAGTCGCTCACACCTACACGCAAGCCAACGATCTGATTGCCCTTGAGGACTTGCAGATCGTCAATATGGTTCGCAATCGACACCTAAGCAAAAGCATTTTGGATCAAGGCTGGGGCTATTTCAAACAACGGCTCGTGAGCAAAGCTGCAAACGCTGGCCGCCAAGTCGTGTTCGTGAACCCCGCTTATACATCTAAAACGTGCTCGTCCTGTGGCTATCTTTTTCAAGACTTAACCCTGTCTGATCGGTGGGTCACCTGTCCGCAGTGTGGTCTTTCTTTAGCGCGTGACCACAACGCAGCCATCAATATCTTAAAACGCGCTATCAAACCAGTGGGGATACCACTGTGAAGCATAACGTAGGTGCATATAGGCCATGCGTGCTTCAGAAGCCTCCGGCTTTAGCCGTGGGGAGTGTCACAACTGCATATATTGAAGATGCTCAATCCGTGGCGACGGTCCAATGCGCCACAAACGATTACCTTCGCGCAGCCGCTGATCATGAATAGCCCACCGCTCACAGCAGACTACAGCTTCCACTAACGGCATCACCTGCAAAGCGGCCACCAGAGCGTCAATCTCCTCAGCCGTCTCGCGTGTACACACAATCACCGACCACGAATACTGGTCGAACTCCCAATACTTGAGCGCTTCCAAGGCAAAGCGCGGCCGACCATCTCGCCCACGCACTTCACCCCGCCGGAACACGAAACGCAAGCTGTTATCGTCGATACGCCCCTCACGCGCAATCCGCAACTGCTGCAGCGACAAAAACGGATCCTCAGGACCCTCACTAAACCAACGCGCATCCACGCGATCGGCTTCCACCAGGCCATTCCCAAGGGCTGTGCTCTCGGCCATATGCTGAGCCGCTTCCAGACCGTTGCGCGTCCGCACATCTTCCAACTGCGCGATCAAGCTGTACGCCGAGCGCCAAGCCAAATCCGAACCGCGCACAGCCCAGGCTTCCCGATCGGTATTCATGAACACCGCCAGTTCATGAAACTGACTGCCATGCTCCCAGTATTTAGAGGCAAATACCGACACCGAGCCATCCGCTGCCCGACGCTGCTCGAACGCATACAGAGGCTGTCGATCATCAGTCGTCGAGCGAACGCTAATGCGCGTTGACAAACGCGTGCCAAGCGGATCTACATACGGCAGCCCACGCGCCAGAAGCGTCTGGAAGGGATCGGGCACCGTCTGGTCATTGAAGAACACCAGCGAAGCAGCCTCCATATCCAGCGTGCCCTCACTTTGCATCCAGGCTTCGATATGATTCATCACCCGTTCAAGACCCGCCATATCGCGAAAGGCGCGCAGCGCATACACACTGGCCCAGGCCCGTTCAATACGCCGAAAAGCACCGATCCACACCCGATCGATGAACACCAGATCGGCCACCAGTAAAATCTTGACCGCATACAGCGCGGCCACATCATATACCGATGAAGTCGCTTCAAAATCATAGCCGACACTGCTGCCATCTGGCCCATCCAGCCACAGTACCGAGTCAGTCGCCAAGAGCGCTACCTCATCATCGGTAGTACCCAAAGCCCGTCGCCACTCCCTAAACAATTCATTATCCATATAATCAATCATTGACTGCGCACCGCGCTCTCCTGTACACTCGTCGAATACGATTCATGATACGCCACTTCGCTTCCCGACTCAAGGGCTTGCCAAAGACTTCGAATAGTTGACTCAGACAATCCCAGTTCAAGGGATACCTGATCGAATACACGTGTTCCATTAGCACCCTGTCGGCGGGCTGCTACGGCCAGAAAAGCGGCAGTCTGCCGAGCAAAACTGTCAGCATCAACGGGTCTTCCATCGGCCAGCACATGTTGCCCATAACGACCCGCGATCAACGGACCCAGCGCCGGATCAGCCAGCACATAGCTGTCCACTGCCTGAAAAGCCGTCTGACAAATACCCAAACCGCCCACGGCCAGCGGCACCGCAAAACTAAGCACCTCTTCCTCACTACGCACCACACCCGCCATGAACAAAACCCCTTCATTACAATCCAGCGGCTGGATAGCATACGTAAAGAAATCCCAAGGCGGGTCGGCCACTCCCGGTCCACTCCGATACACATGCGGATTCGGACTGCACAGCAGTCGCTCGTTTTCATCGCACATCAGCGCCTGCTCAGTCAGCCCGTGATGGTCACGCAACACATGTTCCAAATCACGACTGAGCCGCCACTCGTCAGCCAGCTCATCCAATTCCGAACCATCGATCTGTCCCATCACCATCAAGGACCGATCAAGCAGATCGGCCTGCTGACTATACGACAAATCAGACGGCGGCAGGTCTCCTTCACGGGCTGTCAGCGAGCGCGCAGAGGCCAGTTCGGCCGTCAGATTGATAAGCGCTTCCAGCGACTGATCATCCGATCGACCGATCGCATACTGATAAGCCAATCGCAGCGCTGGCTCATCAGCCATCAGCGCGTTCATGGCAAACATGCTATCCTGAATGACCGCCGCTGATGCATTCTCCTGCGGCCGCACTTCATAGCTCAGCAAAGAAGCGCCGATCGTATCCACGAACGCATCCGAACGAGCCGTCGCCACCAGTTCAAAACGGCGCACACCCGCCGCCACTTCATCCAGGAACTGACCCAGATTCGGCTGTTCGACACCCGCTCCAAAATTACCCTCAACCGCCGCCAGCAGCTGTTCGCCCATCGCCAGGCCACCTACCGTGAACTGCGGCACGCCCACTCGTTCAAATTCGGCAACATGTACCGTCAGCAGGGCAAACATCCGTTCCAGCGCATCATCACCATGCAGCCGCAGGCCAACCACACCCAGCACCGCCGCCGCTTCACGGGCAACCGCCCCTTCGCTGCGCGTACTATCCGTTTCATCGTTGGCCAGCCGCACCGCTTCGCCAGCCAGCGCCTGCTCACGCTGATCCTGTTCATCCTGAAACATTCGATCGCTCAACTGCTGCTGTTGAACGATCTGCTGCGCGCTGCGAATCTGGATGTCCTGATCGATCAGTACGCCGCTCGTCTCAGCCTCGTCATCCATCAGGCCACATCGCTTCGCGTATAACGACAAGTCGGATAATCACTGCAGCCGATGAACGGACCCTGGCGGCCTTCGCGCCGCACCAGTGGTTTCTGACACACCGGGCAAAACTGACCAGTCTGTATAGCCCGCTGACGAGCCGCCCGCCGCTCATCAATCTGACCACTGAGCGCCCGCAGCGAAGGTTCAAAAGACTTCCAGAACGTCTCGATCACCCGCTGCCCATCCAGCTGACCAGCCGCCACCCGATCCAACTGCGTTTCCAGATCGCTGGTAAACGAATAGGTGAACACCGTCGGAAAGGCCCGATCCAAAAATTCCCACAACCCAACCCCCAGCTCGGTCGGCTGCAAACGACGCTGCTTGATTTCGGCGTAATGGCGCTGTTTGAGAAGCGCCACCATGCCTGCAAAAGTACTCGGCCGGCCGATCCCTTCGCGTTCCAGCTTCTGTACCAAGCTGGCTTCTGTATAACGGCCCGGCGCTTGCGTCATATGATCAGCCGCCAGCCACGCCAAGCGAGTCAATACCTGCCCATTCTGAAGGGGCGGCAGCAGCTGATCGGTTTCACTCATTTCGCCTTCATCCAGCGGCTCTTCATAGATCGCCAGAAAACCATCATGCAGCAGCTGGCGACCCTGTGCCCGAAATTCACCCGGCACACCGCTGACCAGAATACGCGCCTGCGTGTATTGATAGCGTGCTTCAACCGCCTGGCTGGCCACAAAACGCCGCCAGATCAGTTCATACAACTGCCGCCCATCTTCATCGACCGTATCCGGCAGCGTCGTTTGCACCGCATGCGTCGGCCGAATGCCTTCATGCGCTTCCTGGGCATTGGCCACGCTGGTCACATACACCGGAATCTGATCAGGCACATACGCTTGTCCGTAACGTTCAGCGATCAACTGGCGGGCTTCGACAGCCGCTTCAGCGACCACGCCCACACCATCCGTCCGCATATACGTAATCCAACCGTTTTCGTACAGTTTCTGAGCAATTTCCATCGTCCGCTCCGGTGCAAAAGCAAACGCCTTACTGGCCGCCTGCTGCAAAGCGGACGTCGTGAACGGCGGATGCGGACGCCGCATTTTTTCAGTTGTCGACGCTCGCTCAACCTGAAAAACAGCCGTCGCCAAAGCCGCCAGTGCCTGATCCAGTTCAAGCCGGCTCAGGTTCTCGGCAGGGGTCGCAGCAGCCGTCCAATAACGCGCCAGGAAGCCCTCGAAACGCGCATCCAGCGTGAAATAGGGCGTAGCCACAAAACGCTGAATATCCCGCTCCCGCTCGACCACCAGCCGCAGACAGACGCTTTGCACACGACCCGCCGTCAGCCGCCCATCCAACAAGCGACTGACCAGCGGACTGACCAGATAACCGACCAACCGATCGATAATGCGCCGTGCTTCCTGAGCGCGCACCAGTTGCAAGTCGATCGCCCGTGGCTGAGCCACTGCTGCGCGTACCGCCTCCGCCGTGATGGCATTGAAGGTAATACGGAACACGCGCTTGCCTTTCAGCTGTTTACGACAGGCTTCACTCAGATGCCAGGCAATCGCTTCGCCTTCCCGATCCGGGTCCGACGCCAGATACACTTCATCGGCCTGCTCGATCGCCCTCTGGATCGCTTTAACCGCATTACTACGTTCCTTGATCAGATGGTAGGAAGGTTTGAAACCATTTTCAATATCTACATCCAGTTCATCTGGCCGCAGATCACGCACATGTCCGAGCGAAGCCAGCACCTGCCAGCCAGCACCTAGAAAACCGGCAATTTTGACCTTTTTAGCCGGACTTTCAACGATTAACACCCGACTTGCCATCTACTGCTGCTCCTTTCAACGATCGGCGATAATTGCCGACCGTCTTGTGATCAACGCCCACTTCACGCGCAATACGGTGATCCGACCAGCCGCCCGTCTCGGGATCAGTCAGCAATCTCAGCACCACCGCCCGTTTATCAGCATTGCTCAAAGATACCCCATGCTGTCGGTTTGCCCAAATGCCGTACAGGAGCGCATCACGCTGAGTACCCTGCCGAACTTCAGCATAAATATCCGACAAACCGGCCCGGTGTGCCGCATTGCCGCGATGAAAGCCATCAGCTGGCCAATAGCATTTCCCGTCATAGAAAACTACGATGGGCGGGAACTCGACCCCACGTAGCATATCCTCGACATAGCGAGACACCGTGTCCTCGTTGACACCTTTCACACGCACCTGCGTGTTGCCTTTCCAATTAATAGACGCGAGCGGCAGCATGATCAATTGTCCCTTGGCTGGCATCGTTTAATCACCTACTTTGAACTTGTCATCGGACGCTGCTGTCGGCGTCGCTTTGATCAGCCCGGAGCGCACCAGATCGTCACGCACACGGCCGACTGTTTTGCGATCGGTGCCGCTGAAGCGGGCAATCTCGGAATCCGGCCAAACACTGGCGGCCGCATCTTTCAGCAGAATCTGAATGGCATTCCGTTTATCCTGATTCGAATAGCGCAGACCATGCTCACGGTTAGCCTCAATGCCATGCAGCATCGCATCCCGCTGAGTACCCTGCACCACGCGCACCGCAATCTCAGTCCGTACCAGCTGACGCGCCGCCGCCAGCCGATGAAAACCATCGGCCAACCAGTACACTGTGCCATCAAAATAGACCGTCAGCGGCGGGAACTGATTACCCTCGCTCATCATCTGCGCATATTCAGCCACCACCGTCTCAACCGTACCCAACGTCCTGATCTGAGTACCGCCATCAATACGAATACGATCGACGGCCAGCAGCTGCGTATCCACACTTGCCATTTGAGGAGCACTCGCCTTATTCGGCACAAGCGACCGACTCCAGGCGGGCAGCCCCTCTTTAGCCGTCTCAGGCAAGACTGGCACTTCTGCCACTTTAACCGTCTCAACCGGCGTCCCTTTAACCGCTTCCGGCAGCACTGGCCGACTCCAGCCAGGCGGTGGCAGATCGGTCAGCACCAGCGCTGGCGGACGTGACGCTTCATCGACCACCACGCCCATCACGGCCAGCTGTACTTCAAGCTGCTTCATACGCCGCACGATCACTACTGGCCATTCACGCAAAGCGTGATAACCCTGTTTTTCGATATCGAGCAGCGGGATAGTAACCTCACCGCCCGTCGCTTTTTTTGCCATTGAGGATGTCCTTATGAATTCTGATAACGCTGAAATTCAGCATAGGACGGGTTACTCCTGAGCAGCCAACGTCCTTCGTCCTGAATATCCAACACGAACTCAAAGCGTTTCAATTTGGCGATCATATCCCGATCCTGTGCATTAAAATGCTGGAAAGCAGCATCGGTACTGAACACGCCCAACCCCTGACTTTGATTGAAGATGAGCCGGATCGGCGCATTCTCGAAAATGAGCCGCGCCGGACCCTCCAGGAAAACACTCATATTCTGATCGATACAAATCAGTTTTTTACGGCGCGTACGAAACGTTTTAGCCGCTTCGATCAGAAAGGCCAGCAGCGATGGATGGCGCATCAGCCGATACGTTTCGTCAACCATGATGATACGCGGGCGATCATCGGCCAGCGCATCACGCCCAATCGCCGCCAGCACCTGCGTGTAGGCAATTCCCATCATGATCGGATCACTGCCCAGCTGATGGAAGGAGAACACACGCGGCCCGTTGTTCTCGACACTGCTCAGGTCGATCGAGGTATGTCCGTTCACAAACCCGGCAAACGGGCCATTTCCACACGCCACCGAGCCGATCTCCTGGGCTAAGTCCGCCGCAATACCAGCCGCTTGCTGGTTGGACGCAGCATGCGCAATGGCCGCCATCTGACTGACCACATCGTCGCACGTCGGCGCATCAGCTGCCGGGATTTTACGCCAGTTGCTATACTGCTCGTACAAGCTGTGCAGAGTCTGCGACAGAAAACCACGCTCCAGGTTGCCCACGCGCGAGCTACTTAACGGCCGATTGAGCATGGTCTCATACAAGCGGATGACATGGCTGACCTGGTTGGTGATGTCGTCCGTCATCATAATATCCTGCGGGTTGAATTTAGTCGTCCGCGGCCCGATTACAAACAGCGGCACGTCCAGCGCTTTAGCAACTTTCTGACCGTGTCCCATCGGCTCCAGCAGATCGAACGGCACGCCAGCCTCGGCATATTCACGACCGAGCAGCGTATTTCCGTAGAACGTCTTCCCGAAACCGGACATGCCCACCCACACTTCATGCACACAGCGCCGATCGGGCGTGCCATCCTTTTTATGCCAGTCATCGTAGAACAACGGATAATTACCGTTGATCGAGTCGCCCCGCAAAACTCCGTGCGTATGCGTCAGTTTCGGATAGCCCAGCGGAGACAAAGTCATCGACACTTCACGACTGGTCAGCGGCCAGGCCGTATCGGGCAGCCGCAGTCGTTCAATCGGAATAGGCGCGAACATGCCAACCGAACGCATCAGCATCTCGCCCACTTCCATGCGCAACCCGAAAAATGGTTTGGCCTCGTTGATGAGCACGTCTATTCGTGTTTTCAATTCGGGCAGACTAGTGGCCGAAACGGCAAAACTCATCGTCACCCGGTGCAGATTGTCACCGGATGAGATTTCATCCAACGTACGCCGGCAGTCCCGATAGCGTTCTTCCGAGCGACTATCAACACCCGTGGCCGATTTCAGATGGGCCCCGTAGGCTTGCATAATGCTCTCGACTTTGCCGACCGATTTATTGCGATCCCAGCTCTGAATGGCTGCCGAATAAGCAATCGGGTACTGTTTGGCCAGCAGCATCTGAAGCGGCTGATAAAACGACCAGACCGCCGGTTTAAGCTCGAAACTGGTCAGAATAGCCCAATACGGTCGGCCTTTCTGAACGCCATACGGTGACAGGTGCCAGAACGGCTCAGCCACTGCCGTATATTCGCCTGAGAACAGACTAGGCCAGTCAGCGGCTGACACATTGGGCGTGAACGACGCTCGCAAACCAGATTCGAGAGCCCGATCGCTGGCTTCACTCCACAGCGCTACTCCACACAGCGAACGCTGATAATTGTAATCACGCTGCAGCAGCTCGTAATGGCGACGAATTTCCTGACACAAGTTCGCCCGCCGCTGATCGCCAGCCTCAAAGGCCAGCCGGGCCTGCCGCGCCAGCGCTGCAATTTTCAAATCCAGAGAGATAGGCAGTTGAAAACACACAAAGCGTGTTTCGTCACTCAAGGTACCCAGCCAAGACGAAAAATTGCTGTGCAGCGCCGAGAACCCATCATCCGACGCGAATAAACCAATATCGAACGGCTCGATCAGAAACGTATGCACGGGCAATCCACTCGTCGTTTTAGTATCGGCCATTAGTTCCTCACAAACGGCGCATCGACAAAGCGCAAACCCTGCTGATCGTTATCAGCCGTCAGATCGATCCCCCAGCCGCCCAACGCGGTCGCATTTCCATCAGAAATCTGCGCCACTTTGAAGATCAACGCGCTATCCAATACAGTCAGCCCCTTGAAATCGAGCTGCAGCATCTTACAGGCCTCAACCGCAGGCATGCTGCCATGCCCAGCCGCCAGGATCAGACTGCCCCGCAGACTGTAAATAAGGTGCTGATAGCGCGGAATACCGCCCGATTCGGAGGTCATGACCAGAAACGTCACAAGCAGTACAAATCCCAGGAAAGCCGCTAGCATATCACCCAGCGAGGTCTTGACTACCGAAAATAACATGAGCGCCGACCCGAAAGACAACATCGTGCGCTTCATAGACAACCCAAAAATACCTTTTTCATCTCGTCGCAGGACATGCGATTTGAGTTTTACCACACCATTCATGAAGAACCTCCAAAAAAAGGGCCATTCCAGCTGGAATGGCCCAAGTCGGATTTAGATACAAGACGAACGAGCGATTAAAGGCCTGAAACACCCGAAGCAACAACCAGACCTGAAATCGTACTGGCGGCCATGGTGAAGAACAGGCCCATGAAAATCATCGTGACAGCTTTTGGATTGTTCTGCTTCCATTCGTTGAAGATCGGGAAGATCGACAAGAAGTACATCAGGCCGACGCCCACCAAAGCGATGATGACAACGATCGGCGAAAGCGCTACAACAACCTTTTTAGCATCGTTTGCGCCGCTCGTGATGGTATCGGTGATACCAAAAGCATGAGCAGTATGACCAACCGCAAACAACATACCGAACAGGAACATGGTGATCGCGAAACTGAACAAACTCTTGGTACGAACTCCGAAAACTGGAGTCTTAGCGGGAACGACTTTTACTTGCTCAGACATTATTCAAAACCCCTTCTAGAACCATCAATGAAAACAGGATAACAGAGTAAGCCAAAAGACCCTATGCTAAAATAACAATCGTAACCAGCAGTTTTCGCTTATCGGTCAGCTAAATTTAGAGTCAGCGATCGAGCGCACCAACAGAGCAGAAAAATACATATAGCTATTGAATTCAAATAAGGAAAACGATCATGTATGAAGTTAGCCATTGAATAGTTGTGATCACACTGCCCATCGCTATACTGGGCTGGCTGAGCATCGCAGCTGCTTTAATAGGCCGGGCCAGCTCAGTTTCGCGAACGGCCTTCAGCCAAACGCCGTTAGGCAGTCCCCATCCTGAGCGGCCTGACCTTTCTCAGTGGTTGGGACCTACTGAATGCACTGTTGATCTATCTGCCAAAACCAGCCAGTTCAGACAGCCTGCCAAACCAGCTGGCCCTTCCGAGCGGATTGTTTTTCAACCTGATCATCATCGGCCTTTTCGGCCTATGGACTGCCGAATGCCTGCATGAACCGCTCTGAGTGTGACTCAATAGAGTCACACAACA